>JGI990J12352_1000020_pt1 | contig 32276 bp, 29 predicted proteins | sample Intmic4MA4BA4MSA_FD_12352 | JGI IMG/M metagenome (IMG submission 12352) | reverse complement strand
GTCAAAACAAAAGTCATGGCTAGATGGTCAGTAATCCAAGGACAAGGTAGAACAGGAACGCCACCATCAGGAAGTGGAGCAGGAAATCAACCAGATTCAGGAGCAGTTCTAAGTTTACCACGAACAGGCTCAACGTAAAGAAATGTGTTAGTGATTGGATTTGATTTATTGTTTTCGATACCAATACCAATGATTCAAAGCTATCAAATTTTTGACTTTCCTTACGTTTTAGTAAGGGAAGTTTTTTCTATCTTTTTCGCACGCGTTGTGGTAAAATTAAAATTACCAAAACAATAATAAATTTAGGTGATTTTCGTGCTAAAATCAAAATATGAGTGGCTACCTCCTGACATAAAAGCATTAACATCTGCTGATAGTGGGCTTCATCCTGAAATTGAACGCCTTTTTTTAGCACGCGGTTTAGATTCCTTTATCGACTCGCAGATAGCAGGAGCTTCAGCGCCAGAAACTTGGCATTCCCCTTTCGCGTTTAAAGATATGCAAATCGTGGTAAACCGCATCAAGAGATCAATTGAACTTGGTGAAAAGATCATGATTTATGGGGATTATGATGCCGATGGGACAACTGCTACTGCTGTTTTGATGCGAGTTTTACGACGGTTAAACGCTGACGTTGATTTCTATATTCCCAATCGTTTTACTGATGGTTATGGACCGAATGCGACAAAATTCCAACAGTTTGCCGATGGAGGTTATAAACTGGTTATCACAGTTGATTGTGGTATTAGCGCCCTAAATGAAGCAACGCTTTTAAAGGATGCAGGCGTGGATTTAATTATCACGGATCACCATCACGCCAAAGAAAATCTGCCTAAAGCGGTCGCAATAATTCATCCAGAACTTGACGAAAATTACCCATTCGACAAGCTGGCTGGCGTGGGTGTAGCATTGAAAATTGCTGAAGCACTGCTAGACGGCGAGCTAGAAGATGATGATTACATTCTGGCAATGTATGGGACTGTCGGTGATGTTGTTGATTTACTTGACGAGAATCGCACAATCGTAAAACGTGGTTTGAAAGCGATTAAAACGACTGAATTACCAGGGATTCAAGCATTACTGTCAATCGCTGATGAAAATCAATACGAAATGGATGAAAAAACCGTCGGTTTCGCAGTTTGTCCACGTTTAAATGCACCTGGACGCATGGAAGATGCCAATATGGTCGTTGATTTATTGCTTGCCAATGATGACGAGATGGCGTATGAAATCGCCGTAGAAATCGAATACTGGAACAATCAACGTAAAACGGTCACAAATCAAATTACCGAAGCGGCAATTTCCCAAATCACCGGAAAAAATTTATCGCAACTTAAAGCCGTTGTTTTACACAATCCTGAATGGCATGAAGGTGTCCTCGGGATTGTTGCTTCAAAAATTGTTGATAAATTTGGTATTGCGGTGATTGTCTTGACAACAAATGAAGAGGGCGACTTGAAAGGATCGGCTCGTGCGCCAGAAGGTTTTGATATTTTACAAGCCTTAGTTAAAAATGAAAAATTACTAAAACGCTATGGCGGTCATGAAAGTGCGGCGGGAATGACACTTGCAACAACTGATCCGACTGAACTTGAAGTGGGATTAAATACGGTACTTAATGATTTAACCATTAATAGAACAATGACTTTTGACCTTGAAATGCCCCTTGCCGAACTCAATTTAAACTGGTATAATGAATTGTTGCAACTCGCCCCGTTTGGACCAGGAAATCAGTATCCAATTATCAAGTTGTCGGGCGCCAAAATCAAATCAGTTAAACGAGTTGGAACGAAAGAACACCTAAAATTCAGCGTCTATGCCGACAAACATGAACTTGATGCAATTTTCTTTAACGGTGCTGAAACATTTGTATATTTAACCAACGAAGCGAAATTTGACATCCTCGCTGAAGTCGACATCAATGAATGGAACGGCAAGAAAAAATTGCAACTTCGAATTCGTGATCTTGCTTGCGATGAATTGCAACTGATTGATCTTCGTAACCAGCAATTAAATACTGAATTTGGGACAAAAATTACTGATGCTTTCATTATCGACGCACCTCTTGAGTCAAAACAGAAAGTCAAATTAGCATACCAGCAGTCTGGTGCCAAAAACATTGTCCTAAAACCGTTAAACCCGATGACAATGCCGACGCGGGAACAATTTGTTTTAGTATATAAAGATGTAAAAAAACACGCCCCGTTTTCGCTAAGGTCAGCCCATATTGAATATTTTGCTAAAGCAGGAATTCCACAAACCATGCTGACTTTTATCATCAAAGTGTTTGTTGAAATGGGATTGTTCACTTTCAATGAGGGAATTGTCGAATTACGATCAACCGACCAAAAAGTCGATTTTGAAACCGCACCGTCGTACATCAGTCGCAAAGAAAAAATTACCGTTTTGGAATTTTTAGAATTAGCAACCGCTGACGAAATATTACATTATTTGAATGGAGGATGCAATGAGTTCGAGCTTTAGTTCGATATACAATTGCGTTCATAACAAGAACTTCACGACGTAGGAGTGAGTAGTTCTCACTGCATTTAATTAAAAAGAAGGAGAGTTTTATTATGGATTTAAAACAACACATTGCCGAAGTGGCAGATTTTCCGCAACCAGGAATTAGCTTTAAGGATATTACCCCGATTTTACAAGACCCAGTGGCATTCAAATATGTTACTAATGAATTCGTCAATTATGCAAAAGATCTTAACGTCGATTTAGTTGTCGGTCCAGAAGCACGTGGATTTTTATTCGGAGTGCCAACCGCCCTTGATTTAGGCGTTGGGTTTGTTCCAGTAAGAAAGCCAGGAAAATTGCCACGACCAGTTGAAATGGCAACTTATGACTTAGAATACGGCACCGATTCATTATGTATTCATGCTGACTCGATTAAGCTAGGTCAAAAAGTCCTAATTGTTGATGACTTACTTGCAACTGGTGGAACAATCAAAGCAACAATCGAGCTAATCGAGCGTCTTGGTGGTGAAGTTGTCGGTTGTGCTTTTGTGATTGAATTAATTGGCTTATCAGGACGTTCAGTTCTTGCTGGGCACGACCTCAAAGTTCTCACTCAGTATGAAGTCGCCGAATAGGGTTATAATGAACTTGTAGGTGAAATAATGAATTTTCGGCAAATATTAAAACGAATTAGTTTAACCGTTTTATTAGCAATTATCATAACGGGGACGATCTTGACTTATATCGTTACCCTAGTTCGTTATGCCGAAACTGAAAACTTCCGCTTAGACCAATATCGCATTTCCATCGCCGCAATGTCAGAAGTTGAATTAGTTCATTCAGTTCACCGTTTTAACGGGTTGGAATCATATATCGTTGCAACCATTACCCACGAAAATGGCGAAGATATCTACTTCTTCATTCGTGACGGTGGCGTCCAGCATTTCTTTTTTACCGCTGACTTAATCAATCTTGAAACAGCTAATACAATTGCGAGGCAACAACTACCAGCGGGACAAATCCACCGAACGCAACTGGGAATCATCAATCAAACCCCAATCTTCGAAGTCCAAATTAATTATGACGATAACGTTCATTATGTTGTGATTAACGCCGAAACGCAGGAAATTATTATGCAATTCTACACTTAGGAGGTTTGCCAAATGTTTAAATTGTGGCAACAAGGGGCACTCAATCTTGGGGAAATTTTGATTCTAAACTACAAGCGGCTCGGATTTGATGAGTCGACTTTTGCCTTTGTAATGCTTTTGGCACGACATCTTCGCGAAAATCCATCAGGCTGGTCGCTTAGTGAGATTGCCGAGCTGATGACCTTAGACCTTAATAGCTGCTCACAGATTTTTATGCGACTTGTTGAAGATGGTTTTTTGTTAGTAGAGCAGCAAGACGAAAAAAACAATGTAAATTACTCATTGGCACCGATGTTCATTAAACTTGAAAATCTCCTCAAAAAAGATGCAACGATTGACCGAGCTGCTGATTTAGAAACGCTTGCATTAAAAATCGAACAACTTTTTGGCGTCTTATCACCACGGGATATTGAGCTTGTGCAAATGTGGATGAGTGACGATGGTTTTGAACCAGCAATTATTGAATTAGCTCTGTCTGAAATGCAAATGCACGATATCCGTTCGCTAAAGTATGTCGATAAAATCTTACTTGACTGGAAACGCAAAAATATTTTCACTGTCGACGAAGCGAAAAGAAGTCTCATTGAATTTCGTAGTCGCACAATTGGAAAAAAAGATTTTGGTGCAGGTACAACTGTAACTGGAAACCCTGCGGATTACTACAATTGGATCGAAAAAATCAAACAAGAATTATAAATTTTGACCGATGGTGGAGTAAAACTTCACCTTTTTTGTTGAAAATATTATTTTCGGATCTTAAATTTTTTTAAAATTTAAAAACCTCGTCCCTGGATGATTTTTCTTACAAAAAAACTGCTATACTATTACTATCGCAAAGTGTATGCAGCTTACCTAAAACTTCTATTTCGTCCCTTTTTCTTTCTTCTTACACGGAAATGGCAGTGGTAACGGTGAATCAACAACAGTGTTATATTGAATTTTGAGATTCCCTTTGATGGAAATTGTATTACCAGTAAAGGTTAATTCTTGACCATATAACGGGTGGTCTGGTGCCAATTTTGGTAATGTGAATACAATATTACTTGGTTTAATTGCAATATTCTTAAACGCTGCAATCATTTGCGGAAGTGGTAGTTTCTGAATTTTGCGAATCGACTTAATCGCAACGTGAGCACATGCAAGGGCATCATCAAGTGCATTATGGTGGTTTTCAAGGTTAATACTTAACAAATGTGAACAGTAATCAAGCGATGCTTTGTGATGTGATGGATAAGCAGCACGGAAGAGGTCAATACTATCAATATAATCAAAATGCGGTAACGGTAGGTCATAATAGCTGCAACATGCAATTAAAACCGAAATATCAAAACTGGCAGAATGAGCAATTAAAAGTGAATTCTTGGTCAACTCATGAATCTTAGGCCATATTTCAGCCCAAGTTGGAGCGTGTTCAACATCTTTTTCCGTCAAGCCGTGGATTTTGACATTGTAGGTTGAGAACTTACAAGGTGGTTTGATTAGGTAGTATTGCTTGTCAACAATTTTGCCGTTTTTGACAAAGGCCATGCCTAAAGAACAAGCGCTATAGTACTTACTTGAGGCAGTTTCAAAGTCAAGGGCGATAAAGTCATAAATCATAATAGATTCCTCGTTTTATGGATATAATTTGTCATAATAAGTATACCATAAAAAGTAGGAATTAAGCAAATCATAAATTTTTAAAAAAATGTAAAATAATCTTATAATTTGTTGTAATAACCACAAAATTTGTGGTATAATGATTATAACTGTAAACTTTTTCATAGTAACATAGGTAATTGCGAAATTGATTATCTCAAGGTGAATTTGCTGATTTATACAAAAAATGTCTGTTTCGGTCGAAAATTGACATTAAATGGATACTTTCAATCAAAATTCGAGGAAGTTTCACAATTGTCTAAATAAGTAGTAAAACGAAGAAAGGAGGGGGCTATTATTTTCACACATGATAGTAAACAAGAAATGATTAAGCGTATAATTGCGCGTCAATACGAACAGTTAGATGAAATGTGTAAGCAGACTCTGGCTGAAATTGATGACTTGAATTTCAAACTTTCGGATACTGATTTTTCACAACGTGTTGAAATTCAACGAACACGTGAATTAATTTCTTCTATTGAAAAAGATGTTAAGGTTAAAAGACAAGAAATCCAACGATTAGAAATTCGGACTCGATATGATCAACTAATCAACATTTATGAGCAGACACGTGAAGAAGTCCAGCTGTTAGAAATGCTTTTAGAAAACAATGTTTTAAATAGACCAGATATCAAAGCGTCGAACTTAGAAATTATCAATAACTTAAATGATTTGAATCAACCACAGCAGGTGGCATCATTGACACCCGATTTTGGTATACCACCCCAAAATCAGCGTTTGGATTTGACTGATACTACTGTACAAGCAACAAGTGAAAATCAGTATAGTCATGTTTTGAAAAAATGGCAAGAATCATTAAGCAAAATTGATTCAATACCAAAAACTGAACCAGTAGAATTGATTTCGCCAGAACCAGAACCGATTATAAAAGAAGTGCCAGTAATTCCTGTGATACCAGTGTCTTTGCCAGTTGAACCTTTGCCACCAACACCTGAAATTCCAGTGCTTCCACCTGCACCTAAGCTATTGCCAGAAATACCAGTTATACCTGTTTCTGTAGTTGAAGAACCGCCATCAATTTTAGAAAATACAACTTCAGAAATGGTGATTAGCAAACCAAAAACAGAAAAAGGAGCAAAGCCGAAAAAGTCGAGTGAGCAAGATGATGAAATTGATCCAGATTTCGTGCCACTAACCAGAGCTGCAAAATCAGCAAGGATGATAATTAATGGTCTTTTTGTTCTAGTGTTAATAATCGCTGTTGCTTTTGTTATTTTAGTAAACTTTGTCAATGCTGAAGCAATTGGTGAGTCATCTAAATTATTTGGTAATTCATTTATTGTTATGAATTCAGATGTCATGCCATCAACTGTTCCACCGAGATCAATCCTAGTCGTGAACCAAAATGTTGAAGTTGCAACCATGCAAAGAGGTGACTTTGTTGCATTCATGCGACCAAATGAGGCAATTGTTGTTGGTCATATTCATAGTATTTATCCAGATTTCCATGGTTTTGGCATTGACGGTATTCGCCTAATTGGTGATCCGCAAGCTATAGATGGTCTGCCAGAAATGGAGGTTCATCGTGCCGATGCATTTGTTGGTGAGGTTACATTCTCGAATTTGCTTATAGGGATGCTATTGCAATTCGGTTACTATCATATTACCATGGTTGCAATGTTCTTTGTGTGTGTATTGGTATTCTTATTCCTACTAAAAGGTGGAATCGCACCGAAACCAAAGAAAATTAAAGTTAAAAAATCATCAAAACACGACCAATGACGATGACAATGAATAATTTTTTTAAACCTTTTACAAAAATTTGTTGATTTTTTTTATTATATCGGTTACAATAGTGTTATCAAGATTTTGATAACGCTTTTGCTATTTAAGGTAAGGAGATGAAATTACTATGTCAAGTAAAATTACCATTTATGATGTTGCACGAAAAGCAGATGTATCACTAGCGACGGTGTCGCGTGTGCTGAATAATCCAATCCGTGTTAAAGAAAAAACCAGAACACGCGTTTTAGAGGTGATTAAAGAATTAGGATACCGTCCAAACGCAATTGCTCGTGGTTTAGCTAGTCGACGTTCAACAAATATCGGTTTAATTATTCCGACACTATCACGTGCGTCAATTTCAGAAATGACAAATGGGATCGCTGACATTGCGGATAAGTATCACTATTCTGTATTTTTAAACGTTACACATAATGAGAGCGAGTTGCAGACGGACTCTTGGGAAAATATGATTGCATCACAAGTAGATGGTGTTTTGTTAGCGTGTGATAAACTAGCTGAAGATCAAATTAAACGCTTAACTGATGAAACAGTTCCAACTGTTTTACTAGGGTTTAAAGATCGTGAAAGTCGTGTACCAGCTGTTTTAATTGATTACGAAGTGGCAGCTTATGAAGCCACGAAGAAGTTGATTGATAATGGCAACAAAGATATTGCTTTTTTAACAGTTGAAGAGGATTTTGAAACAATCCCAGAAAAAGAAGCTGGTTACAAGCGAGCTCTTGATGAAACTGGATTGAAACCACGAATTTTGAAATTTGATGATAAATTTGAAAAGGCTGTATTACAATTCAAATTATTCTTTGCTCATGAAAAAGCACCTGATGCGGCGCTTGCAATTCGTGACTCAATGGCAGTAGGGTTTATGAATGCTGGTATTGAAGCTGGTTTAAGTGTTCCTGCTGATTTAGAGGTAGTTGGTTTCCAGAACACATTGTATTCATTAATGTCACGCCCACAGTTAAGTACTGTAACAGTGCCAACTTATGATATTGGAGCAGTTGCGATGCGACTATTAACAAAATTAATGAATAGTGAAGAGGAAAATGTTGAGGAAAAAGAAGTAATCTTACCTCACTCATTTGCTTGGCGCGGAAGTACTAAGTCTTAATTTACTAAAACAAATTAACCGCTATTGCGGTTTTTTGTTATGATTCCAGACGTTCTTAAAGTTCCGTTAACTTTGAAATCGTAATTGGTTTAAATTAGCTTTCGGTCGTTTTCGCCGAACTCATTTCTGAGTGGAATCCTTTTGAATGCATTGCGATTGACAACATTTCCGACCAACGAAAGCACGCCACGAGCATTGCAAAGATGACTTTTGGTGATAGTGAACCAACGCGCACGCCACGCACAGCCAATGCAAGGTGTGCATTTTTGTATTCAGCTTTCATATGTGGGACTAAATTGATTGCAGCCATCATCCCGTAAGCGAATTTTCTTGGTAGTCTGCCATCTTTTTGCATCGATTTAACTAGCGCAAAGGGCTCTGTAGTTAGACTTATTACCAGTCCCAACCCTGTAAAACTGAAGAAACGACTTAGCATATTGAGACCTGTTTGGGCAGATGTTAGGCTAGTTCCGAATGTCGATTGCGGTGGGTCGCCCCAAATAAAACCACTCATAAAGGTGCCAAAGCCGATGACTGTTAGGGGAATGATAATTTTCAGGGCTTTTTGCCATGTGTCAGGTTTAGTGCCTAGTAGGAGTAGGATAATGCAAATGGTAAATATCCACATATTAATGGTAAATGAATGGATAAATGTTAGTCCAGTTGCGATTGTCGCAAGTGTGATGAATTTGTAGAAAGGATTGAGTTTGTGTAAGAAATTTGTCATATTAATCACCAATCTTTATGATTTGATGGGCAAAATTTTCGGCAATTGTCATGTTATGCGTTGTGAGGATAACGGTTAGCCCAGATTTTGCTTTTTTAAGTAGAAGTTGCATCATTATGCAGATGTTTTCGTAATCTTGCCCGTACGTTGGTTCATCGAGCAATAGAATATCCTGTGCTCCAGCAATCATTGTAAGTACTGCTAATCGTCGTTGCTGACCTTGTGAAAGCATGTAAGGGGCGTACTTTTTGTACCTATCAAGTTTAAACATCGCTAATAATTCCGCCGTTTTTTCTTCTTGCCACTGAGATGGCTCTGACTTATACCAACGCTTCACGCTAAACAAAACTTCATCAAAAACACTTAAAGCTAGAAATTGGTTCGCTGGATTTTGGAAAACAATCCCGCATTTAGCAAAAAGCTTTTTCTTGCTAACCATACGTACAGAAGTATCTTCTAAAGTAAGCAGACCTTCATATTTATGTTGCTTGATTAACGTCTTGAATAAGGTTGTCTTACCTGCTCCACTACGACCAACAATCGCAACAATGCTACCTTTTTTAATCTGGAAATCTGGATATTGAATATCATTTATTCGGAGATTTTTAGCTTCAATAATGGTCTTGCCAACTTCGTGTAAGTTAGCTTTTAGGTCGAAAATCAGCGGAAGTGATCCGTCTAAACTGATAAGATTGTCATACTTATTTTCCCATAAACTGATATTGTGATCGACTGCTAGAACCGTTATATCTAGTGTGCATAACATTTCGATGATTTCGCGAGCAGATGTAGGGTCAATGTTAGCAAATGCTTCGTCTAAGATGATGTATTTTGATTCAAGAGCGATGATGCAAGCAAGGGCACATTTTTGCTTTTCACCGCCAGACATTTTGATGAATGGTTGCTTTCGTAGATGGTCTATTTTTAGCTTAGCGATAGCTAAATCTATTCGCTTGGGCATATCATTTGCCTGAATTTTGATATTTTCTAGACAGAATTCTAGTTCTTGTTCAAGGTTGTTCATGCAAAACTGCAGGTCTGGATTTTGAAACATCATTGATACAAGTTTAACCCTTTTATCAGGGGTTAAAGAAGCAATATCAACATTATCAATGATGACGGTTCCTGATTCGAGAACGCCTGTGTTTTCTGGGTAAAGACCAGCGAGGATATAGGCGAGTGTTGATTTACCAGAGCCACTTTTGCCTGCTAGTAGGGTGATTTCGCCTTTTGGGATTGTGATATTGAGATTTTCGATGATGGATTTTTGGGCATTTTTAAAGTATTTGAATGTGAGATTATTCGCATGTATTCTCAAGTGCGTATTCTCCTAATGGGTAAGATTTTAGTACGCCAGCTTTTGCTAGTTTGTCTGCGAGTAGTTTTGATAATACACCGCTGATAGCTAGGGCGCTAATCCATCTGATTATAAAGCGTAGTGCTACAATTTCAAACGCTAGATTATGCCAACTTCCGCGATACCATGCGAGGATAAAACTCGCGATAGTTGCACCTGTTGATGCAGTTAGCATTGAGAGCACATTCCATTTTTTATAACCGAATAATGCAAAACCTAATTCTGCTCCGAGTCCTTGAACTAATCCTGAAAGCCATACAGTTGCTGCTGCTGGGCTACCTAGTAAAACTTGAATAAACCCGGTTAAGAGTCCAACAATAGTAGCAACTCCTGGTTTTTGCATGATGTATGGTGCAAAAGTTGCTGAGAAGAAGAAGATACCGAATACAATCTCGAGTTCCAAACCGCTAAGTCCGAGTACAGCAAATAAAGGCAACGCTGGACCGCGTAAGGTTAATACAGTTCCTAGGCAAATTGCGGCAAAGAATGAACCTAAGATTGATGATAAGATAATATCTTTTAAACTCCAGTTTTTAATATTTTTAAACATAATTAATCTTTCCTTATAATAGTATTTGTGGTTAGCTACCACATGAAATTACTTTTAGTTATACTTAATCTCATGCTGTTAGCCATATCGCTAAGAAGCTTATTTGCATTATCTTCTATCTGTTCAAAAATAATCGGTAATTTGACGAGAATTTAGTAGGTTAATTCATCAATTAATATTGAACCAGCTTTTGTTTTTCAATAAAACATATGCTTTGATGATTTTTTGAAAATACAAATTATTAATAGTTTGCATTTTCCGTAAATTAACTATTGACTTTTTATATAGTTAGCTTTTTAAGCTTGGTGAATTTACCGACAGTGATAATTGGATTACAAAATCATTGACTTCTGTTTCGGTAAGGCGATAAATTTTGCGGATTAATTTAAATAATCGGGCGATATCGCCGCAAAATTCAAACCCGTATTGCGAAGATTTCTGGTAAAGACCGCAATTCTGGCCAAGCTCGATTAAATAATCAATATAATCTTGATAATCAGGATCGCCAAGCGGGTAAATGGCGATTTTTCCGTGCACAACGAAGTTTTGAGTAGCAGTCGTTGTACTAGAAGTTGTAATTTCCTGGGGAATATTTTCTGGCGATAAAGTGGATTCCATCGTGATATGTGTTTTATCATCATTTACAGCAGAAAAAACTGCTTGCAATGTATTGATGACATTTTGGTAATCACCGATATAAGTAGTAGAAAGTAAATCAGTTGAACTTGCAACCGTTACTGTATCAACCTGCGAGAGCGCATCAAGAATCATTTCTTTGTAGTTGTCAGACATGACGGACAATGAGAAACGACAGCTAGTAATTTTTCGCATAATAAAACACCTTTCTCAAGTAATTTAAAATCCCTGAAAAAGGCGTGTTATAGAAAACTCACTATAAATCGCTCCCTACGCTAGTATGAACTAGATCAGGTTCTTTGGATTAAAGCACTCGCTTTTCTCAGCCGCTTAAGTTGCAGCACTCCAGGATTTCATGTTTAATATCATACCAAAACAAGTTTAATAAATCAAGTATTATTTACCATGAGAACGGCCAAATGTAAATCTGGTAACTTTCGCGTCTAAGTCTAAACTGAATGGTTCCGTGAATGGCATTATTTAAGAGTGGAATTTCAAGTGTATCAGTCACTTCAAAAAGTTCACGGTGCGGGTGTCCATAAAAATTGCGACGACCAACCTGTACGACAGCATAGCGAATATTTAAAGCAGCCATAAATGATAACGAATTTGAGTAGCGTGAACCATGATGAGCCACTTGATAGACATCTATATGCGTTAAGTGATTGTTTCGCAAAATGGCTGGCTCTGTAACATGACCAATATCGGCAGTTAGTAAAACGTTGAATCCGTTAATTTCCACGGTCATCACAAAAGAATCTTCGTTTACATTGACATTATCAATTTCATCATGGATAAAAGTGTAAACCTGATTCCCACAAGTAAATGTATCAAGTGGACGTGCGACATGAATAGGAATATTAAGCTTTTCGGCTTCGTCTATAACCGCCTGCATCTGGTGTCCATATTCGGCTTCACTGATAATGATATGGCTTACATTAAAGCGATTCATAAGTGGGATGGCCTCGGCAATATGGTCATAGCTTTCATGGGTCAAAATTAAAAAATCAATATTGCGAACTCCGTTGCCAAGTAAATAAGGTTCGAGCGTATTACTGAAAATCGATGGATTACCTGTGCGAATGCGACTAACATCCCCGCCAGTATCAATGATAATGGTACAACTTTGGAATGGACTTCTAATTATTGTCGCATCCCCTTGTCCAACATCCAAAAAAGTCACCGCCGAATAGGGTTGCCAGATCCGATTTCCTTCTAATACCAAAACGTATAAACCAATTACAGCTAGTCGAATCAAAAGCTTTTGATGTTGTTCATAAAGGTAACAACTTACTAAAAGTAAGCTCATTAGTACTAAAACAACTGGTAACTGGACGGTTCCGAAAGTCAGATTAATGTTCAAAAATGGTTGCAAAAAACTATTTAAATATTCAAACGTTCTGAGGAGGAAATCAGTGAACGGCGCCAGAAATGGCAAAAACAAGGTTACCAGCAACATGGGAATGATTATTTGCATTAACAGGGGTACGAGTATGAGGTTAGCAATATAGGACGTGATATTAATTTCAAAACTTGATGCGACCGCGATCGGAATCGAGGCCATCCGTGCTAGGAATACAATTGTCATCCGGGATTTTATCGGTGATAGCTTACGGAGTATCGGTTGTGAACAAATCAACACGAAAGTAATCCAGTACGAATACTGAAAGCCACGCTGAAAAACGACCAACGGATTCGCGACAAAATTAGCGATAAAGACCAATGCAAAAATGTCAAATGATGAAAGATCGAGTTTAGCCCGACGATTGATGATCGCTAAGATTCCCATCGCACATGCGCGGATAATCGAAATTGAGCCACCGGTAGCAAAGACGAATGCGACGCAAAACAGGATAATGATCGCATCAACGAAGATATCCATTAAGCCGACCCGTTTTAGCACATCTTTCAAAACACCAGTGAGTAAGCTAACATGAACGCCAGAAATCGCAAAAATATGTAATATCCCGAGATCAGAATAGATATCCATCATTTCCTCGTCCATATCATCACGTAGTCCAAGGAAGAATGATTGCAAATAGGAAGAAGTCAACGGTGGAAAGCGACTGCGAATCCAATCAGCGATATCATATTGGAAACGCCACGGCGAAAAATTGGTCTGGGTAATTGTCAGTTGCGAGGTGTGAATTGTCAAATGAATGTTTTGGTAAAATAAGAAATCACGAAAATTGAAACGATGGGGTACAGTCGGTTCTGAGGCTCTAGCTAATCGACCATGGATTTCAACTGTTTGTCCTGGGATTAATCGCGGATAGGCATCACGAAACGTCATAAAGATTCGATGACCCCCGATTTCCACAATCGCCGTCTGACGTTCTTCAGTTCGGCGTCGCACCTGGATAATCACCGCCGTATAAGTCCTGGGTTCATCTGGTAGTTCAAGCGAAATTGGTGGGTTTGTCGCAACTCGCAGCATGATTAAACTCAACCCAAAAATCAGCAGAAAAATCCAATATCGCTGTCGAAAACGAAAATAAAAAAATGTTAGCAATGGCAATAAAATAAACATCCCGCGATGAACAAAAATGCTCAAAACAATTGCAAAAACAACATAAATCCAGTGTTGCCTTGTTTGCTTTAATCGTTGTTTTATCAAATTAAGGTCGAACAAATTCACGAATATTCTCCACAATCCCATGACCAATCCCGGTAACGTTCAGCAACTCATCAATCGTTTGAAAATCACCGTTCGCATTACGATGTTCAATAATATTTGCCGACAACGTTGGACCAATCCCTGGTAAAGACTGCAATTCTAACGCACTTGCGATACTGATCGAAATTAAGCCATCATTAATGACGACTGCACCACTACTAACAATCTGCTCATCGACATGTGGTACAAAAATCACCATTTCATCATAAATTCGCGCCGCCTGATTTAAACCGCGTACATTTGCATCCGCCGTCAATCCACCCGCTAACCCAATTAAATAGCTAACCCGTACATCAGCACTCACCTCAAAAACCCCAGGCGTTACTACTTCGCCCTGCACATCAACAAAAACCATTACTAGCAGATCATTTTCTACTTCTGTCTCAACCGCTAAACTCATATTATCACTTTCATTACCAAAACCATCTTCCGAGACAACTTCACGCTCAGCTTCAAATATTATTCCTTGTTGCGAATTAGGCGTTCTAGTAAAATAAAAGAATCCAGTTACTAAAACAATAATTCCTACTAAAATTAAAACTTGTTTTTTCATGTGATAAGACCTCCAATATATCTGAGTTTCTAGGCAATTGCGAAACTTCCGCGAATTTTAGGCGAAAGTATCAGTTTAACGTTGATTAGCGACCGAAACAGACATTTTACATAAACCAACAAATTCATCTTGAGATAATCATTTTCGCCGAACTTGTTGACGAAAAAATACCTCTCATTATTGAAATACGCAAAAAGAGGAGAAAAAAATTTTTTCAAAATAAATTTGAAACGTTTTCTTAAAATGAGGTGCGTTTTCATAGCAAAAAAAGACCCAAAAATGGGTCTGAAAATCAGAATCTAATTAGATAATATTAAGTTTTACAAAGGGTTTCTAACTTTTTGGCTTAAATACCAAAGCCGCTAAAAATGCAAACAGGATCGCTGAAGTAATCCCCACAGTTGTCAACTCGAACATTCCTCCAGCAATCCCGAGAATTCCTTTCTCCGAAGCAACGTCCATTGCTCCATGAATAACGGAATGTCCGAAGCTGGTGATCGGTAACTGAGCACCAGCACCAGCAAATTTGATTAAACGGTCGTACAAACCAAAAACGTCCAAAGCTGCCCCGATGATAATGAATAAGCAAACAATGTGAACAGGGGTGAGCTTGAATTTGTCCATCAAGATTTGTCCGATGGCACAAATTATCCCACCAACTAAAAACGCATATAAAAAGATCACTAAGCATCCCCCCTAACGAACGCCACCGCGTGTGCAATACATGGAATCGTTTCTTTTTGCACAACAATCAAAGGATTTAAAAGCGCCCCTGTACCAACTACCAATACCCGATTTATCTGCTTCGTTTTCAAAAGTTCCACAAGATACCCAAACATTACGATACTAACACAACCCGCCCCACTACCGCCAGCAAAAGTTGGTTGTTGATCTTCATTATAGAGAAGTGTTCCACAATCCTGATGGCGGCTGGTAATATCAAAACCATCTTGTTTTAGTAAGTCCATTAGTATAGGACTACCAATTGTTGCAAGATCACCAGTAATGATTAAATCGTAATAATCGGGTTTTAGATCGAGTTCTTTAAAGTGGCGACTAATTGTATGAGCTGCTGCTGGTGCCATTGCTGATCCCATATCGCAGGGGTCTTTTTGCATTGCATCGATTACCATACCGATGGTTGCTGATTCGATTTTGATTGAGGCAGAATAGTTTGATAAAATGCCAACTCCAGTACCAGTAGCTGTGTATTGAGCGGTCTTACCTTTTGGTCCCCCATATTCAACTGGCATTCGAAATTGCTTTTCCGCCATATTATTATGACTACTTGCAAAGGCCATTGTTCGTTCAGCTAATCCATTATCAACAAATGAACTTGCGAGTATGATGGCTTCGATTATCGAAGCGCAAGCAGAGTAAACCCCTATGAATGGAACGTCGAACGAGCGCATTGCGTAATGGGTTGGTACAAGCTGGTTAACCAAATCACCACCGAAAGCAACGTCGATATCGGTCACTTTTAACTTCGATTTATCCATGATCTTTTCAATCGCTGTCTCGGTCATCCGTATTTCGGCTTGTTCCCAAGATTTCATTCCGAAGTACAGGTCACTTTCAACAGAATCAAAATATTCACCGAGTGGTCCATCGCCTTCCATAACGCCTGCGATTGTCGCACTGTTTTCTAAAAAAACATTACTAAAACGATAAGATGAACGCCCTAACTTCACACTAACACCTCCTGAACCAGTAGAACTACATCATGCATTAATTCAGGCACGATTCCCCACTGTTGTAAAAGATAACGAATAATTCCAAAGAAAAATCCTGACATAACCGCTACGACAAGGATCGTCCCAGCAAGCTTAAACATATTAGCTGCAATTCCTAGAACAATCCCTTCCGACTTTCCTTCCATCGCTGACGCTGTCATTGAATTAGCAAATCCAGAAATTGGAACAAATGCTCCAGCTTTTCCGAATTGACCAAGCTTATCATAAACCCCAAGCCCTGTTAAAATTGAGGCAAGAATGATAATTGTGACAATCATATGCGTTGTCGCTTCTTGTTCTGTATGATTAAGCACATTCATAAACATCCAATGTAGAGTCTGTCCAAATAAACAAATTAGCCCACCGATCAAAAACGCATGTATCATATTCTTCAGATAATTCGGCCTTACTTCATGTTTTTTAATCATACTTTCGTACTGATTAGTTTTCAAATTGACCAACTCCTAATTTAATCTTGTTTTAGTATGGTGTTTTAGTAAATTTTTAAACAATTTTTATTTTCAAGATTAATTATACTTATGCGGTTTTAAGCATTTACATCAGTTGCAACATGAGCAAAATCTGGAGTTTAATGATGAATTGTTGAAAGTAGCTGGGATTGATTATTTCCAACAATTGATGATAAATATCAATGAATTCGGTACGGGATAAATTGGTGGCGAAGAATAAGCATAAAAAAGTATTTCACCGATAACTTGACGAAATACTTTTAATTTGTTCTTATCATTTCAAAAGATTGTTCTAGCTTTTTTTTTCAAAAGGTGGTAGAATTTTGAAAATACATATTAGAGCGAGGTGGTGTTTGTATGAAAAAAATAGCAATTTATGGTAAAGGTGGAATTGGAAAATCAACAACGACTTCCAATTTATCAGCAGCTTTATCAATGTTAGGATATAAAGTGATGCAGATTGGCTGTGATCCAAAGGCAGATTCAACTAAGAATTTAGTTGAAGGCAAATTTATTTCAACGGTTCTTGATGGACTGAAAGAAAAAGGTGCAGACTTGACGCTGGAAGATATTGTATTTGAAGGATTCGGAGGTGTATTATGTGTTGAAGCGGGAGGTCCTACACCTGGTGTTGGTTGTGCTGGACGTGGTATTATTACAGCGTTTGAAAAATTAGCAGAATTAAAAGCTTTTGAAATATATCAGCCGGATATTGTTATTTATGATGTTTTAGGAGATGTCGTGTGTGGTGGGTTTTCTATGCCTATTCGTAATGGCTATGCCGATGAAGTTTATATTGTGACATCCGGCGAAATGATGTCAATGTATGCGGCAAGTAATATTGTGACAGCGATTAACCATTTTAAGAGTCGCGGCTATGCTCGTTTAAAAGGCTTAATTTTAAATGCGAAGAATGTTGAGCAAGAATTGGATTTGGTTGAGAAATTGTGCGAAGAATTGGATACGACTATTTTTCATTATGTCCCACGCAATAAAATTGTCCAGACTTCGGAAAATGAAGGAAAGACGGTTATTGAATATGATTCGAGTACTGAGCAAGCAGAAGTTTATATGGAATTAGCACGAAAGATTGTTGCAGAGTAGTAATAGATATGTAACAAATCGGGTTAATATGTAAAAGATTTTTATAGAAAAACAAAATCTTGTTAAAGCATGACGTTTTTTGACATGGTATAATCATCATCGTTACAAAATACTAGCACAGTCTAAAAACTGTTGGCTAAGGAGAGAAGTTAATGATGAAAAGGTCAGTATTATTAATAGTAATGGTTTTAGGTTTATTTGTATTCGTTGCTTGTGGAAATGACAATCCAGAAGTAGGAACACTAGACCCGATCGAATTGGAAAATGTTCCAGAGGTGGTGGAAGAAATTGAGTTACGAATTGTTGCAGCAACCGTTGCAGCAACTAATGTATTAGGTGAGCTAAATGTTGATTTAGTTGGAATTCCAACGACTAACAATCCAATTCCAGCACAGTTTCTAGGGCTTCCAGAGGTTGGGATTGCCCATACACCAGATTTAGAAGTTGTCGCATCATTAGAGCCTGATTTATTTATTATAGATGCCAACTTCCGTGAAGCAAATGAGAATATTCTAGCTGAATTCGGTATTAATACTTTCTTCTTTGAAACACACACTTATGAAGCATTCGTGAATAGCATTCATGAATTAGGGGAGCAAATTGGCAGAGTAGAAGAAGCTATTGCATTAGTTGACTCATTAGAGAATGCCATTACACTTGCAAGTGAGAATCGAATCGAAGAAGGACCACGTATTGCCATTATCTTTGGTGCAGGCGACAGTTTTATGCTAGAATCTGAAACGTCTTTATTAGGCGATATTGCACGCATTATGGGTGCAGTTAATATTGCAACTGAAATAGAAGGCGGATTACACGCACCAAGGCTACCATTTAGCCTAGAACAAATCTTGGTTGCTGACCCTGATATCATCTTACGCTTTGCTCACGGATCGCTCGAACAAACGGCAGCAATGTTTGATACAATGTTTGATGCAAATCCAGCGTTTCAGTCTTTGACCGCTGTTACCAATGGGCGTGTCTATGACTTAGACTCACAGATTTTCGGTGTTTCAGCTAATTTGCAAATTGCTCTCGCATTCCGTGAATTAGGAATCATCTTCTACGGTGAATAATTAACAACATCAAATAACAGCTTCTATAGTGCATAATTGCCGTAGAAGCTTTTGCGTACCATTACCAATTAAAATCAGAAATAGGTGTCCTAACATGAAGACCAAACTGCAAGTAACATCAAATAAAAGTAAATATACTATCATCGTCGTAACTTTAATTTCCTTAATATTTTTGACGGTTTTTGCAACAACAATCGGTAGTGTCAATTTAACGTTTTACGAAGTTTTGGTATCTCTTACAAATAATGAACAGTCTATTGCAAGGACTATCGTTTATTATATGCGATTACCAAGAAATATTATGGCAGTTTTAGTTGGGGCAAATTTAGCGATATCTGGTATTCTCTTACAAGCAGTCATGAAAAATCCATTAGCCGACCCAGGCATTACAGGTGTCTCAAGTGGTGCTAGTGTTGTTGCTATCTTTATTATTTTAGTAGCACCAAGGTTTATTCCAGTTTTACCTTTATTTGCCTTTCTTGGAGGTGCAATCGCCTGCATTCTCGTTTTTATGCTAGCATGGAAACACGGAATCAACCCCTTAAGAATCGTTTTAGCAGGTGTTGCTGTGAATGCTGTTTTAGGTGGCTTTATTTCCATGTTGTCGATTTTATATAGCGACAGAATACAAAGTGCATTATTATGGCTGAATGGTAACTTAGCGGCATCGACCTGGGGAGATGTCGCAACCTTATTGCCTTATTCAATGATTGGATTAATAGCTTCATTTTTCTTAGTAAGAAGTGCGAACATTTTACAATTGGGTGATGAGGCTGCTAAAAATCTGGGTTTTAATGTAACAAGAACAAGGCTGGTTTTATCAGGGGTTGCAGTTTTTTTAGCAGGTGTTACAACATCAGTCGTTGGAATCATTGGCTTTATCGGACTGATTGTCCCTCATGTTGCAAGAATGTTAATGGGCAGTGACCATAAATATACAATTCCTTTTAGTATGACGCTTGGGGGAATTGTGTTACTAACTGCAGATACGCTTGGGCGCTTTATAGCTAGTCCAATTGAAATTCCAGTCGGGATTATTACAGCAATTATCGGCGGACCATTTTTCTTGTACTTACTCAGAAAAAAAGGAGTTTAGATGATGTTAAAAGTTGTTAATTTAAAAGTTGGTTACGATGAGAAAATCATCATTGAAGATTTAAGCATTTCGATTAACAAAGGGGAAGTGACATCAATTATCGGTCCGAATGGTTGTGGTAAATCAACCTTACTTAAGAGTTTATCGAGAATGCTAGTCCCAAAACAAGGTGAAGTTTTTTTAAAAGGTAATAATCTTAAAAACATCAAAAGTAAAGAAATTTCACAAATATTATGTTTGTTATCGCAACACAATACGGCTCCTGCGGATTTAACAGTCAAGCAGTTAGTTTACTATGGGCGAATTCCACATAAAAAATGGTATGAAACAAATTCTAAAGAAGATGCCGAGATTGTTGACTGGGCCATTAAGGAAACAGGGTTAACTGAATTTAAAGAACGACCGATTGGCACATTATCAGGTGGGCAACGACAACGAGCCTATATTGCACAAGCTTTGGCACAAAAACCTGCTATTTTATTACTTGATGAGCCAACTACTCACCTAGACATTTCCTTTCAATTGGAATTGATGGAGTTAATCAGAGAAATAAATGAAAAACTTGACATAACTGTTGTCATGGTACTGCATGAACTTAATCAAGCGAGTCGATATAGTGATCGATTGATTGTGATGCAAAATGGAGCGATTATTGCTGATGGGCGTCCGCAAGATGTGATGACTAGGGAGCTAATGCGTCAGGTTTATTGTATTAAATGTGAAATTGATCGCGATCCTATCTCAAAGAAACCGAGAATTCATCCGATTCAAACGCTTAAGAGTGAAGACGTAAGTTAAAAAGGAGCATCTGAATGTATTCGTTAGATAGTTTAAATAAGTTAAGTAATATTAAAGAAAATAAGGATATTAAAAGTTTGTCTCATGCGATTTTTCCAGGGACACATTGTCCGTTATTTGGGGTCGCATTGACGGCTTCTTATGTTAGGAACATGGTTTTGATTGTTATTGGAACGAGTGAGTGTACTTATTATGCGAAGCATTTTTCTTATCATCGTCAAAAGGGTAAAGATTTGGTTTATTCTGTTGTACTTAATGATAATGAGGTCATCATGGGAGCAGTCGATCAAGTTGAACAGGCTGTGCGGGACATTATTGAAATTGAAAGTCCAGAAGCTGTGATGCTCGTTAGTACGTGTGTGCCTGAGGTGGTTGGTGAAGATTATTTTGGAATTCAGTATCGCTTAGGTGCAGAGATTGATATTCCAATTTTTGTTGTACAAACAGAACATTTTAAATGTAATTCCCATATCCCTGGGATGACAAGAAGCATGGCTGCTTTAGTGACTGCAATGGAGGATACTAAGAAAAATGATAGTATTAATATTTTAGGGCATCGCCATGAGTTAATTGAAAAAACGGAGTTAGTCGGATTGCTTGGGAAGTATGATATTGAAATTAATACGGTTATTCCATCTAAATGTGGGATTGAGGACATTAAACGAGCACCACGAGCAAGGCTAAATATCGTTACGGATATGATCGCTTTAGAATTAGCTACCCAAATGGAAACTAGATTCGGCACACCGTATATTTACTTTGATAAGCATATGCAAAAGGATGTTATTGCGAAGAATTATGCAAAATTAGAGGATATTTTCGATATTAGTTTTGAAGCTGATTTACAGCTAGTCAAAGCTGAATATGACAAGTTATATACAGAATGTCAAGCCCTGTTAAAACATAAAAAGTTTATTTATGGTAATACGCCAATGATGGCATTTGAAACGGCACACTTTTTTACGTCCTTTGGGATGGAGCCACTGTTGATTCAAGTACGAGAATTATATGAGCAAGACATTCCTTATAAGGAAGCTATTTTAGCAGCTGGATTCAATCCCCCCATTAGTCGCATTGCTAATATTGCACCATTACGAGATTTATATGGAACAATTGACGCAGATTTGTATATTGGTCATGAAAGTCCAATGATTTTACGTGAGCATGGTATGACCCAAATGACATTTGATTCCCATGCTCAAAAAATAGGTTATGAATTGCCAGTGGGGATGATGCAAGATATCATTAAAGCATTTAACGGTGAGCCAACAGGGATGATGGCTGCAATGATGGGTATGATGGATGATACTAAGAAACCTAGCGGTCATCCTGCTGGAATGAAAAAAGCTGTGAAAGGAGGTCATCCACATGGAAGTCACTAAATTTTTTCCAATTGCCAATGATAGAATGGGTGAACTTTGGACCTTGGCTTCAATTAAAGATGCTTGCGTGATTGAATTTGGTCCAGCAGGGACAACTCATTTTGCGATTGATGGTTTAGGTGCATTAAATGCACCTCAAGAAGGGGCAAAAATTTACTCAACACATATGGATCAAGATGATGTCACCTTTGGAAAGTACGACCGTTTAGAAAATGCACTTCTTGAACTAGATGTAAATCTTAAACCTAAATACATTTTCGTTATGGCATCATCTGTTTCATCTATTATCGGTGCAGATATCGAAAGTGTCTGTACCGAGTTAGAATCAAAAGTGAATGCCAAATTGATTCCCATGACTTCAGGTGGTTTAAAAGATCATTATCATGTAGGCGTAGAAAACATGCTGGAAACCATTGTTAAAAATGTTGTACAAGAAAAAGCGCAAAATCTTAACAAATACAATATTTTAGGAATGACAATTGATCGATATAATTTCGTTTCAGATACGGAAGAAATTAAGCGGATGATGACGGGATTGTATGCGAAAGAAATTAATACAATCTTCACTTGTGATACTTCAATGGAAGCAATTGAACGTGCTGCTGAGGTGGGATTAAATATTGTTGTAAGGCGTGAAGCACTAAAAGCTGCAATATACATGAAAGAAAAATTCGGAATTCCTTATGTGTATACGAATTTTTACGGATTAGAGAATATCGAAAAATTTGTGGGCGCTGTAAATGAAATCCACGGATATGAATTGAATCAAGCTTTCTATCAAAGAGAAATAGGACAAATTCACAAACATTTATTTACAGTTAAACGTAATTTCTACATGTATAAAGAATCAAAAAAATGTGCCATTTTCGGAGACTATGATACCGTCATGGGAATGCGTGATTTAATCACTGAATTTGGACTAGAAATTGATCGTGCCGAAGTCCTGTATCAAACGAAAGTTGATAAAGGAATTCTTTCTGGAACATCAGAAATGGTTAAGATGGCTTATCTAAAAAACACAACATTATTATTCTTATTTGGAGATGGAAATATTGGTAAAATGGAGCATCAAGCAAAAGGTTATCTACAAGTTAGTAATCCGAATTTTGAGCGTCGTATGATTTATCCATATACACCTTTCATTGGATTTAGAGGTATGCATTACATGATAGAACAGATATTGAATGTTAAACTGTAAAGAGCAGCTTATGGGCTGTTTTTTAAATTTTTTAAACGACTATTTATCCAAAAAAATCAGAGTAGCAACGAATTTGAAAACGTTTTTAAAAATTATTAAAACCTTATCAACAATTTTTCTGATATTGATTAGTTTATTTGCAAATCTATTTGTTTAGAATCCAATAACTGGCATAATCGAATTATACTCAATCATTACAAAGTTTTTGTATTATATCATCAACATTAGTAATCACAAATGATGTCGAAGAACATGAGGAAACTATTGAATATAATGCTGAAGAAATCATGGATATGTCAGAAATAGTGGAAGTAATCCAAATATTTGACCAAAGTGCATTAAGAACACTAGATAGTACTTAAAAGTCAAATTACATTTTGCGAAAATAAATTCAATCCTTGATAGATTAATTTCATGAAATTCAACTATAAATTGAGATTTTTTTATGCAGTTTTACGAGATGAAATTAGTTTTCAGACATATTCTAGTAAAACTATTCTTTTTCGGAAACTCTTAACTGCTTGCGTGTATATCCGAAAGTACCGATTTTTTCACCCATGCGGTAATAGGACCATTCGGCAAAGGCGAAACCGTCAACTTTCTCGATGTCAACTTTACCCTCAGCATCGAGTTTATCACCATCAACATGCATCGCGACCACTTCACCAAGAAACAAATCATGATCGCCAACTTCCTGAACCGAGAGCATTTTACATTCCAAATTCACTGGACATTCGGCAATAATTGGTGAATCAACCACATCACTTGCAACTTTTGTCAAACCATACTCCGCAAATTTATCAAAACCGTTACGACCTGAAATTGTGCCAACTAAATCCATCTTATCAATCATCGCCACTGTCGGAAAATTCACCGTAAACTCTTGGGAGTCGACAATTAACCCGTGCGTATAAGTCGCCTTGCGTAAAGCAATTCCAATTATGCATGGATTTTTTAAGCTAATATTAAATACCTCACCAGCAGTCATCACATTCGGTTTTTTGTCTTTGTCAACCGATACAATTAGGCCTGCGGGTGACGGATAAACAGGGCGAAATGGGATATCAATTTTTATTTTTGACATTTGAAACAACTCCTCGATAACGTTATTTGGGACATTATACCGCATTTTTTGCGATTTTACAATCTTTCGAGTTTCATCGTTTCGTTTTCAGTGTATGATAAACGCATGAACATAAATTTTTAATGAAATAGCAGTTTCTTTTACCTGGTTTTGATAGATAAATGCCATTAAACTGTTTTAAATCAATTAAAAAAATAATAACGATTTCTGTGAGCCCTTATGCGGTTTGGCGTGTTTTCAGTGTTTTTTTCGTTGATTTTGCGTTTTGTTTGTGCTACAATAACCGATGGTGATTAAAACATGAAAAATAGTAAAAAATTCTTAATAACATTATGTTTGTTTATAACGATTATTTTAGCAGCCTTATTCATTGGTGATGTCAGCGATAATATTGCCGCTTTGGGTCGCATTTTATCAATGGAAGGAATTCTTCTTTCAGATGCAATTGGGATCAATCGTGGTTTTGGCGGTGTCGTGAATGGTGTCTTTTTAAATACTTTTATTACAGCTGGTTGGGCGCTAATTATCGTAAAGTTAACAAAAGTGTCGTTTGAAGGTCCGGTTTTCGCTGGGGTGCTCACGATTGCTGGATTTACGTTCGTTGGGAAGAACCTTTGGAACGTGTTACCAATCTTCTTTGGTGTCTACCTTTATGCAAAGTACCGCAAGTGGGAAGCGAAAGAAGTAATTACGCCAATGTTATTCTCGACGGCGATTGCACCATTGATTTCTTACATGTTATTTGGAACTGGGATGCAACATCTTGACTTAGTTATTCGTGTTGCTTTAGCAATTGGAGTTGGGATTTTAGTTGGATTCTTAGCACCAATGGTAGCAACACAAGCTTTAAAGTTCCATGCTGGCTTTAACCTCTATAATCTTGGATTCACAATGGGATTAATTGCGATTATTGCGCATGGCGTTTTGAGAACGCTTGGAATCCATGTTCAATTTGTCGGAGTTCCAATTGTTGGTTTTCCTGATCACACAATGTTCTTTATGAGTGGATTTGCTGCGATTTCCATAGGTGGAATCATCATGGCGTTCATCATGGATAAAGACGTTTTGAAAAAATATAAGAAAATTACCGATCAAACAGGGCAAGCACCGTCAAATTTTTCAGAATCAGCTGGTCAAGCAACTGTTTTATTAAACATGGGTTTCCTAGGTTTAATGGCTTTAACATTAATTATCCCGATGTTATTTTGGCTTGATATTCCGTTCTTAGGAGTATTCGGTGCTTCAACGTTAACAATCATGGGATTCTCGGCATTCGGGAAACATCCGTTAAACACAATTCCTATTTTAATCGGTACTGGTATCGCCTTAGTTGCGATTCATCTGATTGATTCTCCGTATTTATTAATTAACCCAACGGTGAATCCTGATGGAGCTTATTTATCAGCACTTAATATCCATGTTTACGTTTCGGCAGTTTTCTTTGCAACATGTTTAGCGCCAATTTCTCGTGAGTATGGTTGGAAAGCAGGGGTTATTACTGGTCTTGTTCATATGACCATGGTTATGACTGCGCGTTCTTTCCAAGGTGGATTTAACCTTTATAATAACGGTTGGGTTGCTGGATTTGTCGGTGGCATTATGGTGCCAATCTACGATGTGTTTTTCCGTAAATATAAGGAAGTACGACAAGCGAAAATGGAAAGAATTTCATAAGAAAAAGTCGCTACTCAAATTCGAGTAGCGACTTTTTTATAGACAAGAGAATTCCATGAACTTACTTAATGGTAGCTTCTACTGACAAATTAAAGAATAATTTCTGATAATGGACGTTTTGGTACATAGTGTACATTGTTTTCATCGCGATAGTAAGCTGTTTTACCATCAACGATTTCAACCATGCGCACATCTTCAATTGGTTTCCCAACCGCGATAACCATTATTGGCTTTAAATGTTTAGGCGTTTTAATAGCTTCAAGAACACCAGTTGCTCCGTAGTTATGAATCATACAGCATCCTAAACCAGCTTCTGCTGCTGCTAACGTGATTGTTGCTGATGCAATTCCTGAATCAGTCATAAATTGTGCTAATACTGGCTCAATTTCAGTATCTTGTAAAATTACGATAAATGATGTTGGTCTTGTACCTGGTACTGGTAATCCTAATTCTGGTAATAAACCAGCCCACTTCGTATGCGACTGAATTGCAGCTACTGTTTCTGGATCCGTTGCTAAGAAATATTTGAATGGCTGTGCATTCTTCATTGCTGGCATTTGACGAGCATGATCAACAAGAGCCATTAACTCTTCCTTTGTTTGCTTGACACTCTCGTCAAAGCCACGGTAAGAACGGTTTTTTACTACGACATCTTTTAACATAATCCTCACTCCTTAAAATTGTAAGTGTTTTACTACGTTATTTTACCATATATTAAAACGAAATACTAGTCTAAATTTGAAAAATATGGTATTATTAAAGGACTTGAGAATTTAAAATCTGCCAAGTAAAAAGGAGTCTATTACAAGATGTCGAAAGAAAAAGATTATAGTAAGTATTTTAATAAACCAAGCCTCAAGGAGGCGAAAAGTCGGAAGCGACAGGATGTTAATATTGAGGATTTTCAGACGGTTAAGAACATGGTGAATGTTGGGATAGGGAAGAATTACCATATTAAGACGTTCGGTTGCCAGATGAATGAGCATGATAGTGAAGGTATTGCTGGGATTTTAGAGCAAATGGGGTATACGATGACGGAAGAAGAAACGAGTGCGGATATTATCGTATTAAATACGTGCGCGATTCGCGAGAATGCGGAAAATCGCGTATTTGGTGAATTGGGTCGTTTGAAACCGTTAAAGGTGAATAATCCTGATATGATTTTAGCGATTTGTGGTTGTATGTCACAGGAAGAGTCGGTCGTTGATAAAGTTTTGAAGACATATCAGCAGGTCGATTTGATCTTTGGAACGCATAATATTCACCGATTACCAGAATATTTACATGAAGCGTTAATTTCAAAAGAACGTGTCGTTGAAGTTTGGTCGGGTGAAGGTGATATCGTTGAGAATCTCCCGCGTCGAAGAGCGAATGCTGTCAAAGGCTGGGTTAATATTATGTATGGTTGCGACGAGTTTTGTACTTATTGCATCGTCCCTTACACGCGCGGAAAAGAGCGTAGCCGTCTCCCAGAAGATGTTATTAAAGAAGTCCGTGAATTAGCCGCTGCTGGTTATAAGGAAGTCACTTTACTCGGTCAAAATGTTAATGCTTATGGTAAAGATTTTAGCGACCGTGAGTACACATTTGGTAGCTTACTCGCCGATTTAGGTGAAATTGATATTCCACGAATTCGTTTTACAACTTCCCATCCACATGATTTTGATGAATTAATGATTGCCACTTTAGCGAAACGTGGGAATCTGATGGAGTATATTCATTTACCAGTACAATCAGGTAATAATCAAATCCTAAAACGAATGAACCGTCGTTATACACGTGAATCTTATTTACAACTGGTGCGTGATTTACGCATAGCAATTCCCGATGTTGCGATTACAACGGATATCATTGTTGGTTTTCCTGGTGAAACAGAAGAACAATTTCAAGATACAATGTCACTTGCTCGCGAAGTCGGCTATGACGGGGCGTATACGTTTATCTATTCGCCACGTGAGGGAACACCAGCTGCGAAAATGGAAGATAACGTAACGGCAAAAGAGAAGAAAGAGCGTCTGTACCGGTTGAATGAGTTGATTAATGCTGATGCGATGAAAGGGAATGCTCGTTTTGAGGGTCAGGTTGTGGAAGTTTTAGTAGAAGGTCCGAGTAAGAACGATGACCAGGTAATGTCAGGTTATACCCGTCATCAAAAATTGGTCAATTTTAAAGCGGAGCCTTGCGTAATCGGACAGATTGTCCAGGTTAAAGTGGTCGAAGCAAAGACTTGGCATTTACGTGGCGAGTTGATAGAATTAGGAGGAGAAAAATATGCAACATGATCAAATTATCGTACTAGATTTTGGTAGTCAATATAATCAGTTAATCGCACGCCGAATTCGTGAATTTAATGTTTACAGCGAAATGGTGTCCCACAAAATTACCGCTGCAGAAATTCAAGCGCGACCAAATGTTAAGGGAATCGTTTTATCAGGAAGTCCAAAAAGTGTTACCGATGACGATGCTTATCAAATTGACCCAGCAATCTATGACCTCGGAATTCCAATTTTAGGAATTTGCTATGGGATGCAATTAACTTCACATCTCCATGGTGGGAAAATTGAACGAGCTGAAAAACGTGAATATGGAAAAGCGGAAATTGAAGTTAAAAATGAAACTAAATTATTTGCTGATTTACCAAAACAACAAGTCGTTTGGATGAGTCATGGTTACCATGTAACGGATTTACCAACTGGTTATCAAGTAGATGCAAGTAGTCATTCGTGCCATATTGCAGCGGCGTCAAATCCGGAAAAAAATATCTACCTTTTACAATACCATCCAGAGGTCAGGCACTCTGAATATGGTACCCAGGTGCTCTTTAACTTCGTGTTCAAAATTTGTAGTGCAGTTGCAAACTGGACCATGGCAAACTTCGCTGATGTAGAAATCGAAAAAATCCGAAGTCAAGTTGGTAGTGGACATGTGCTTTGTGCATTATCAGGCGGGGTTGATTCATCAGTTGTTGCAGCCTTAATTCACAAAGCAATCGGTGATCAATTAACTTGTATGTTTGTTGACCACGGTTTACTCCGAAAAGGCGAAGCTGAAAGTGTCGTTGCAACATTCGACGGTCAGTTTGGTATGAACTTCATCAAAATCGACGCGAAAGACCGTTTCCTCGGGAAGCTAGCGGGCGTATCTGACCCAGAAGAAAAACGTAAAATCATTGGGAATGAATTCATCTACTGTTTTGATGAAGAGCAGGCTAAGCTAACAAATATGAAATTCCTTGCTCAAGGAACACTTTACACTGATATCATCGAGTCAGGAACCGACACCGCTCAGACCATCAAATCACATCACAACGTTGGTGGATTACCAGAAGACATGGAATTTGAACTAATCGAACCATTGAAAACCCTTTTCAAAGACGAGGTACGACTGCTCGGACTAGAACTCGGATTACCAGAAGAAATTGTCTATCGACAACCATTCCCAGGACCAGGATTAGGAATCCGTGTGCTCGGTGAAGTAACCGAAGAAAAACTAGAAATCGTCCGTGAAACAGATGCAATCCTTCGTGAAGAAATCAAAAAAGCAGGACTAGAACGCGATGTCTGGCAATACTTCACCGCCTTACCAAACGTAAAAACCGTTGGCGTAATGGGTGACGAACGAACATACTCTCATGTAATCGCCATTCGTGGCGTATCATCAATCGACGGCATGACTGCCGATTGGGCACGAATTCCCCACGAAGTACTAGCCCATATCTCAACACGGATGATCAACGAAGTTGAGGGAGTAAATCGAGTAGTTTATGATATTACGAGTAAGCCACCAGGGACGATCGAGTGGGAATAGAACTCTAGGGTTCGGAAAATTGCATAAGCGATTGTCTTGGATCTTTTTAACTTTAGTCAAATTTCAATGAGTAATTGGTATTCAGTATAGGGAGAGTGATGAAGAATGAGTATGGAGTGGAGTAATTTATTATCTGATAAACGTTTGGGAAAGGATATTTATTCTGACAAGATAGTTGAATCAACATATGAAGAAAAAGGTTATATAAGAAATGAATTCGAAAAAGATTACAAACGAATTTTAAGCTGTGCTTCATTTCGCCGTTTGCAAGATAAAACACAAGTATTCCCTTTAGATAAGAGTGATTTCGTAAGAACAAGATTGACACATTCTTATGAAGTTTCGGCTATTGCTAAAACTCTAGGAACAATGATTGTTTCGAGACTTAATACATCAAGCTCAATCGAGCAAGAAGATAAAGTAGTTCTTCAAAACATTCCTGAAATTCTTGCTTGTGCGGGTTTAATTCATGATATTGGGAATACTCCTTTTGGGCACTTCGGTGAAGAAATTATTAAGAGATGGTTTGAGGTTAATTTTAAAAATTATCTTCCAAATTTAGTAAAGATAGGAGATCAAAATCTTGCTCATTTTTCATTTCCTCAAAAATATCAAACAGACTTTCATTTCTTTGACGGTAATGCTCAAGCTCTTAGGCTACTAACGAAACTGCATTTTCATGATGATGGCTATGGATTGAATTTGACAGCTGCTGTAATAAATACTTTAATTAAATATCCTAATTTTTCTGATGAAGTAAGAAGTAAGGGTGAGATTGGTTATGCTTTATTGAAGAAAAAAATGGGTTATTTTTATGCTGACGAAGAACGATTAATGAGTATTCTTGAAATAACAGGAGTAGATAGAAGAGTAAGGCATCCGTTGACTTTTATTTTAGAAGCAGCTGATGATATTGCATATCGAACGGCAGACATCGAGGATGCCTTGAAAAAGGGGTTATACACTTTAGACGAATTAGTTGATTTTGCAGAAGCGGAAATCAAAAAACATCCAAATGATAAAGGCAAAGCATTTGAACTAATAAAGAAACTAAAATTTCTAAAAAATGAAAATGATGATTTACATGCTATGCAAAAATGGATTCCTTATGTTCAAGATTGGCTGATGTATGTTGTCGTTTATCGTTTTGATTTTAAATACGATGCTATTATGGCGGGAACTTATGACGAGGATTTGTTTTCTGAAACTTTTCATGAACACTCAATAGAGCTATTTGATAAAATAATGGGGAAATTTGTTTATTCAGATAGAGCGATTTTGAAACTAGAATTATCAGCTAATACGATTTTATCTGGATTATTAGAGCGCTTTATTCCTGCTGTTTTATATTATGACGAAAAATTTAAGAATGAAAATTACGTTGAAATTGCGGCATACAAAAAAATATACAAGCTCTTATCTGACAACTATATTCAAGCATATAAAAATGAATTAAAAAAATACAATCAAATAGAAAATGTAAGTGAAGATGAAAAAATTCAATATGATGTATACCTTCGCTTATTGTTAGTTGTGGATTATATAAGTGGAATGACCGATTCATATGCCAAGTCTCTTTACCAAGATTTAGCAGGAATCTATGGCTAATTAAAACACTAACTAAGGAGCAAGATATTATGTCGACACAAGATTCAACAAGACAAAGAAGCGAACTGCATAAGACAATTTGGGCAGTAGCCAATGATTTACGTGGTTCAGTTGACGGTTGGGATTTTAAAAATTATGTATTAGGATTTATGTTTTATCGCTTTGTATCTGAAAATTTAACAAATTACATTAATCAACTTCAACATGATGCAGGTGATGTTAATTTTTCTTATGCAAATTTAGATGATAGTGCAGTAACAAACGAAATTCGTGAATTTATTGTGACTTCAAAAGGATTTTTCATTGCCCCTTCAGATCTCTTTATAAATGTTCATGCTAACAAAGAAAATGACAATTTAAACGAAAAATTGTATGCAACATTCACTAATATTGAAAATTCAGCAAACAATACGATTTTTGAAACTGCAATCAAGGGTCTTTTTCAAGATGTGGACGTTAATAGTAATAAATTAGGTGGTTCTGTTCCAGAAAGAAATATAAAACTTAAACAGCTCTTAGAAAAAATCGCAACGCTTGATTTTGGCACAGAATACAAAGATAATGAAATAGATGATTTTGGCGATGCTTATGAACTAAAACTTGAAAGTACAAAAAAGCC
>JGI990J12352_1000019_pt1 | contig 33150 bp, 29 predicted proteins | sample Intmic4MA4BA4MSA_FD_12352 | JGI IMG/M metagenome (IMG submission 12352) | reverse complement strand
ATCATCATCGTCTCCTATATAAAATCATCTTGTTCTTGTTGGAGTTCAATTCCACGTTTAAAAATTACATAAAACCCTTGTAAAGTAGACATCAAAAGTGCCAATGCAATCCATTCTGAAAAATTAAATGTCATCCAAAATTCTCCTTGAACTTCCATAGTTGCATCTAGCAGGTAACCCCAAAGTACAGACCCTAATATCATTTGAAACGAAATATAGGCAAACCCAAAACCGGCAGTTATCTTCATTATTTTTCCGAAAGATTTTTCATTTTCTGTCGTGAAGAATAGCTTCTTTTGTTCTATATTATTAAATATTTTTCGTAATTGCAACAAAGTACATAAAGTCCCAATCAATAGAATAAGCCATATTATTCCAGTGTAAACAGGAATTAAGTACTGACCACCAATTTCAATGATCAAATCACTTACGGAAAAACTCAATGTACCAAAGGTCGCAAAAAAATCTACTTCCATAAAAGTTGGAAGAGTATTTATCCAACCGATCCAAGTAAGGAAATGAACCAAGGTATTACTCAAAACGAAACCTATCCCTAGACCAACTACGACGAGCATTAATGTGTAAAACTGTGATACACGTTGACGATTTAATTTTTTTGATTTCATATTTACCGACTCCTTTTCAAGATAATGATATAATAGCGCAAATTTTACGTATTGTCAATGTTTTTTAACCCAAAACATTAATTTTTTTATTTTTAATTATTTTAAAAAGTGATAAACATCATGACAATCGGATGACTTTCAAAAATATAAAAATAGCCATCATCTTTTAATATGTGTCTAATTTTTCTCAATTTTACAAAAAACAAGCCACGGATTTGCAATTGAAATCTTTTTATGTAGTAACTTATTGGGTAAGCCTTTAAGTATTTAAAATATTTATTAAATATCTGTGACTAAGTTGCGACAATGACGCTAACGAAAATGGCACATTTTAAAAAATCAAATTATTCAATGCCAAAATGGTAATCCTTGAAACAAAAGATGGATTTTCTAAGCTAAAAAGCCCACAAATCTGCCGAAAACATCGTTTTTGGGGGCTTTTCCGTCGTAATAAAAAATGATTTTAGCAAGAAATCATCTTAATTTCAGTAAAACAACACATTCAGCACCCATGCCTTCTTCACGTCCAATGAAACCCATGCCCTCACCACGGGTGGCTTTTATGTTAATTTGCGAAATATCTATTTCTAATGCGGTAGCTAAATTAGTGCGCATTATGTCAATATGTGGTCGCATTTTGGGTTGTTCGGCGTAGATGGTCGCATCTAAGTTACCAATTCGATAAGCAGATTTATCTAGCATCGCTTTGGTAGCAACTAATAAATCCATTGAGTTAGCACCTTGATATACAGGGTCGGTATCTGGGAAATGTTTCCCAATGTCACCGAGACCAAGGGCACCGATTATCGCTTCGATAATCACGTGCGTAAGCACGTCAGCATCGCTATGCCCGAGGAGTCCAAGATGATGGTCGATTGTCACGCCGCCTAATATTAACAGACGGTCTGGGACTAAGCGATGCACATCTTTGGAATGACCGATTCTAAACATCATAATCACCCCTTTTTAGCAGGAATTCAAAGTAAGCAATGTCATCAGGTGTGGTGAATTTGATGTTTTGATAGTCGCCATCGACGATTTTAATTTCGATTTCGGTATGTTTTTCAACTAAGCTCGCATCATCAGTTGCTGATTCCAACGAAAGCGCCTTTTTCGCCAACTCATTCGCCTTTTTCAAGATAGCTGTCGGAAAAGCTTGTGGGGTTTGCGTAACTGCCAATCCATTACGATCAATTGTCTGTTTAACAAAGTTTTTATTTATTAAATGGCGTTGTTTAATCGTATCCTTTGGGGTAACGGCTGAAATTGCACCATAACCTTTTGACACCACCTCATAGCATTCGTCAATTACTCGACTTGTAACAAGCGGACGAGCTCCATCATGAACCATCACAACTTCTTCACGGACGAGTGCCAACGCTTGGAAAACACTTTCTTGGCGGGTTAAACCACCAATGACAAATTCAACTCGGCAATGATCCTTAAACAAATCCTCCATCATCGCTTGATCACCTGCACTAGTAACAATAATGATTTGCGTACATTTAACATCATTCAAAAAGCGCGCGACCGTATGCTCAATAATCGTGCGTTGGGCTATTTTATGAAATAACTTATTAAATCCAAGTTTCATCCGTGAACCCGTACCCGCTGCTGGCAAAATTACAGTATACATAATGTTCACCCCTTATGTTATAATCTGTGACAGTGGCTCCCAATAACTCGTACGTAGTACGAGAAGTTGTGTCCAATTTGGGTCATACTTTGATTTTACCATAACAAATTGAAAAAAACTATATTAAAATCACGTTAAAATGATAAAAGATTTGTAACGACCGTCGAGAGGGGTTATTATGTTGAAAATTGAGTTAGGCATCAATGGATTATCAGTTTCAAATATTTCTTTGGGCTGTATGCAGATCGCCAGCTGACTGGTGGTTGTAACCGCACAAGTCATCAGTATGGCTTGCGAAAATTACGAAATCTATCAGGTGATGGGAAATTGATTGCTATAAATTGCTGGAATTTTAGAGCGGGTAGATTGAGAAACACATAGAAATGGTAATTAGTATAAGTTTACAAGAACTAAAAAACAGGATTTCCAAGTGGATTTCCTGTTTTATTATAATCTGCTGACCTAATTCTTGTTTTGAAATGAGTCATTATTTGGCAGCAATTTACTGACTAAACAAGGAAACGAAAAGCGTCCCGCCAGCCGCCAAGCTCATGGGGTTATTCTTTTTTATCTGGATTCGGCAAAATTAAGTTCAAGATGATTCCGATGATAGCAGCAAGTGCCATTCCACCGATTGTAATTGCACCAAAGTGAATATCCATATCACCGATTCCGATGATGAGGATTACTGATGCGATAATTAGGTTACGCTGATGTCCTAGATTAACTTTCCCATCAATCATAACACGAACACCACACCCACCGATAATCCCGAATAATAAGATACTTACCCCGCCCATTACTGGGAATGGGATTGTTGCAACAAAGTTAGTAAATGGCGCGATAAATCCGAGTAGAATTGCGATGATTGCCGCTCCCCCGATTACCCATACCGATGCAACTTTTGTTAAACCAACAACCCCAACGTTTTCGCTATAAGTTGTGTTAGCAGGTCCACCAATTAAGCCTGCAACAATTGATCCAAGACCGTCACCGATTAATGTACGGTGCAACCCTGGTTCTTCGGTCAAATCACGCTTTAAAATATCGTTTAATACCATTACGTCACCAATATGCTCAGCGATTGTTACGATGGCAACTGGCAACATCAATGCCGCTACTTCCCAAGTAAATACTGGTCGATAATAAAGAATTGAGAAGTTTAAAGAATTGAAAAATCCTGTATTTTCAACCGCTGATAAATCAACAATCCCGAAGATAACCGCGGCAATATAGCCAACAATCATTCCAATGAAAATCGGTAGCAATCGTAACAAGCCTTTTGTATACATCGAAACAAAAATCGCAGTCATTAACGTAATTGCCGCAATGATTACATAAGTACCATTCCAAGCACCGTCATGCGCTCCGCCAGTCTGCGTTGACCAGCGTACTGCAACTGGTGCTAAGTATAAACCGATAATCATAACTGTCGGCCCAACAACAACTGGTGGTAAGAGCTTTTTGACCCAGTTGGTACCAGTAAATTTGATAATCATCGCGATGATTACATATAAAATCCCGACCATAACTAGTCCACCAGTTAATGCACCACGATTACCAGAACCACCAATCGCCATCGCAGCCAAAATCGGTGAAATAAATGCGAATGATGAACCTAAGAAGACTGGCACTTTACCTTTTGTACAAAGAATATAAATTAACGTTCCGATCCCAGATGAAATTAACGTCAACCCAACTGGTAGTTCAGTTATTGCTGGTACTAAAATTGTTGCGCCAAACATTGCTAAAACGTGTTGAGCACTTAACGACAACCAGTTCAACAGTTTCGGCTTTTCGTGTGTATCTAAGATTAAATCTTTTTCTGTTTCCATAACAAAACAACTCCTTCTATTTCGGGATCACTGTCCCAAATTAATATAAACCTTGTTGATTATACACCTTCTGATAAGAAAAGTCTAGTATGTAAACTGTATTTTAATAATTAATCCAAGTCCATGTCTTGCTTAATTTTTTGTGCTAAATTCAAAACAAAACTTCGTGTAGTAGGTATTTGTCCATACGAAACTTTGTCATAAATACGATATACTTCATCCAGCTTTTTCTGATCCAATTTCAGAAAAGTTTTTTCTAATAACCGCCTGATAGCATTATCATAAGCTGATACCTCGTTGGTATCATCCTCAGAGCATAAATCGGCATAAATTTGATTCATAATGATTTTTTGTCGATTGGGAATATCAATTACATGAAATAATACTCTGGCTAGATAAGCACGACCATCCAGTTCATGACCCATATAAAATCGATCTAATTCTTTTTCAATCGTCTTTCGTAATAAACGTTCGCGATATGCTTCAATATCTTGATCAGTTAATTTTGGTTCCGTATTTGTTTTCAGTGGAACATAATGCGTTTCTTTTCCTAATATCTTTGAAATGCCTTTTAAATGGAAATTAATCGCAGCAGGTGCATCTGGATTTGCTTTTTTGAAAACATAACTCGATAAATCACGTGCTGCACAAAAAATATCACCATCTGCAAAACTAGTAATGACCACCATATAGGGCTTTTTCTTCAGGTTCTGGTCATCTTCGTCGATTTGAACCAATAATCCAATCCCATCGCCCATCGACAGTTGTAAGTCAAGAATCAGAAAATCTGGTGATTTTTCTTTAATAACGGTGAACGCCCTTGACGCATTGTTGGTAATCTCAATTACCTCAAACGTGTTAACATCAAGTGCCTGGTGGATTATCTCTGCATAATCTTGATCGTCCTCAACAATTAGGACTCTAAATTTTTTAAAAGGCTTCATTTCAAATACCTCGATCCGATTTTTAATTATAAAAACTATTAAAAGTTTTGTTTGTAATTAATTTTATCACAATTAATGTCGAAATTCAATAATTTGTGTGGATTTTGACGAAATTCAACGAAAACGATATTTGCTTTTGGTGGGTGTCAATAATGATGATAGTATTCTTCATCGAGAATCGACAAAAATATTGGGATTTCTAAAAGAGCAAGACTTCCATCAAATTATGAAGTTGTAAGTATTTTATGTATTTGTTATAATGTAAGAGTAGTCAGCTTAGGGGCTAAATAATGATATCAATATTTAGTGATTACAGGCTAGGTAAATTGCAAAATATAAGCTTTAAGTTGGAAGTACTGGTGCTCATCTTATTACTATTGGGGAGTGAAATAAGAGGAACAAGATTGTATTTTATATTTTTGAAAAGCGGGGACTTTCGATAAATTATTAAAATACATTTTGAGAGCATGAACTGGAACTTTCAACTTTAAGTCTTATGTTTTGTAACTACCGATGCTGATTGATTTTAGGAGTAGCAATTAATAGCTGATTAAGAAATTTAACTAATAATTAAAAATGATAGAAATTGGAGGTGGTGAATATGTGGAATGATTTTGTTAATGGTGTGGCAAGAATTCTAGCGAGAGCCATTAATTGGTAATTAAATTACGGATAAAGTATTGTGGCTTTCTTTGGAAAGGCACTATTTTTTTAATGTAATCTGTGCTATACTTTGTCGAGAAGGAGTGATCCAGATGGCGAGCATACGGAATTTTATTGGTAATTTTTTAGTTATCATTATGGTATTAACTTTCTATCAAAGAGTAACTAATTTCAATTTGCTAGTTCATGAAAAGTGGAGTAACTTCAAACGAAAAGCTATTTTATTTTCAGTTTGTGCAGTTATGTTCGCCAGTTATTTACTTATCTCATTTGGTCATTTTCACGAACCTTTTCGATTATTAATTGGGGTATCTGGCGTTGCCACAATAATTTTCATCAGCGAACGGCGAATATATCTTACATCAATAATTGCCTCATTTTTATTCATTTATCTTTTAAGAATTGGCATCATGACGGTTGCAGCACCAATTATTTTTTTGATGAATATAGAAAATACGTTGTGGTTTTATCCAGTAGCATTGATATTTGAGGTCGGAATTTATTGGCTGGTCTACAAAAAAATAATTTTTGAAAATGGCATTTCCGCCCTTGAAGAAAAAGGCATTAAGATCCTCGTCTTTATTATTGCTATTTTAACGTTATTTTTATATGGTGGGATTTACCAGTTAATAGATTATATTGATTATACTGGCTATCCTTTGTATGAACGAGCGTTCTTAAATTATATTATGATGTTCATCGCAATCATCGCTTCGATTGCCTACCTAATTTATACATTAACCCAAGAGCATCGCAAGAAGATGGAACTTGAGCAACAAAATCTTCGGTTGGATGTTCGACTTGAAACGGTGCGGTTAGAATTGGTTGAGCAAGCAAAAATTGCGAAACAAGAGTATGATAATTATCGTAATCTGGTGCGAACACATCATAATTTTCGCGGGGTGATTCCCACTGTTTTAACGTTAACGCATGGTTTGGTTGAGGATTTAGCAAATATTATTAACGCTGATAAGTCGGAGCAGGTCGAGCGGGTTGAAAATTTGTTAAATATGGTGAAAATGTTGGGGCAACGAACAAATATTAAATTTTTGGAATATGATTTGCAGTCTGAAATTACTCATCTGAATTTTCCTGATGATCGTATTGAAGTTGCTTATGCCTTGGGTGAATTAAAACAAAAGGCATTGGATTTAAATGTTTATTTTAATATTAGTAATAAAGCAATTTGGGATGATTTGCAAATTGAGAATTTGGAATTTGTTCAGTTATTGTATAATCTAGTTGATAATGCAATTAAAGAAACAACAAAATTAGATGAAAAAGGACGCTTGGTGACGATTAGTTTTGCTAATGATTTTGATGGTTATTTTAAGTTAGAAGTTAGCGATAATGCCGATCCTTTTCCGCTTCATATTTTACAAAATCTTGGGCAACCAGATAATTCAACCAATGGTACTGGCGATGGCTATCCAGAAATATTTGCTTTATTGAAGAAACATTATGCATCATTTGAAATTGCTGAATGGTTTGATTATAACCAAGATGATGAAGAACATTATAAAACTATTACCGTGATTTTTGATGATTGTAATCAAAAATTGATTGAATCAAGTTATAGAATGCATGAGCTTAAATCGGCTCTTGAAAATTCGGTCTTTGATATTGTGTCATAATTTTAGCAAGGCGTAAAGGTTATCTTAACACGAGCCACCTTGTGCAAGTTTGACTCGCAATTTTTCTTGCGGAACTTTTGTGTCATTTAGTAGTTGTAATAAGTTTTGCGTTGCTGTTCGTCCCCAGCGTGACATTGAGTATTCAATCGATGTTAAGCGTGGCACCATGTAATTAGCAAGTTCAGTATTATCGAAGCCTACAATGAATATGTCTTTGCCGATTGCCAATTTTGAATTGCGTAAACCGTCATAAATTCCAATTGCCATCTCGTCGTTTAAGCAAAATATGCCTACGGGAGAACCATTATACTCGTTTAAAATCTGCGTTGCTGCGTTAACTCCCGCTTCTTTGGTGAAGTTCCCTGCTATTTCAACCGATGATACTGTATCAACGGTCGATAAAAAGGTTTTTGTAGCTTTTAGGCGTTGTTGTGCATCATAAGAACCTTTTGGTCCGCTGATGATATACAGTTTGGCGATGGTTTGTTTTAGGAGGGCATTTGTTGCGAGTTCCGCTCCGGTTTTGTTGTCGAGGAGGACGGTTGCGATATTTTCATGGGATAATTCACGGTCGAGAAGGACGATTTTGTGACCTAAATCGGCGTAGCTAAGAAGATCTTTGTCAGTGAATGATTCATCGAGGATAATTGCACCATCCATCATTCTTTCTAGCAATAGGCGGCGTGATTTTTTGCCAGAGCAGACAATCAGCTCGTAACCAGCATTATTTAATACTTCACGGATTCCAAATAATAGGCGACCGTAAAAGCTACCGCTATAATCGGCGAGAAAACAACCGATAATCTTCGTTTCTTTTGCACGGAGCATTCGGGCTGCGCCATTGGGAACATAATCAAGTTCTTTAGCGATTTGCAGGATTCGTTTCCGTGTGTCTTCAGTTACTTTCGGACTACCATTGAGTGCATAAGAAACGGTTGAAATCGAACAACCTGCTTTTTGGGCAATGTCTTTAATTCCTGCCATTTTAATCAACTCCTATATCATGCAGAAAAGTTGTATCAACCACAGGCTGATACAACCTCTTTTATTTTAGGCTGGTTTAAAACCAAGCATCGCTGATGCCTTTTTCACGTATTTGTTGTTCATGTATAGGTCGTATACAAGGCTTGATTTGTAGTTTTCGATCATTAATAAGGTAACACCTTTGTCGATGCCGATGACAATTGGTGCAATCCAGTTACGATCAAGGTTATATGCGTCTAAGAAGCCATATTGACTCCATAATCCTGGTACTTCGTTGTAGAAATAGTCGGCAGCTGATTTAACAATTTCTGGTGTAAATGGTAGTGACCCAAGGCTAGCACACGGCGCAACTGTTCCATCGTTGATATTTTCATCACAGTTTGGATGGAATGGCGCTGAGCCGTATCCACGATACCCATCTGGTCCTTCGCAGGCTGTTAATCCCCAAGAGTTCGGTCCGAATGACTTGAATTTTTCTGAATGGTCAATGCAGTATTGACGTGCTGCTTTCGTTGCAAGAACAGAATTCTCGTACCAGTCAATTCCATCTTTGTCGACTTTTCCTTTGAAATTGAACCATGCGTGTGAGAATTGGTGTGTGAATAATGAACCACCTGGTGAGTTACGGTAATTGTACTCGCCATATGTTCCAATACTACGGTCGAAACCATTATAAATGGTTTGAGGTACTGGGTAGAAAGGTGCGGCAACGCCGAGGATATATTGCATTAATTGCTCGGCATAGTGATCCCATTGTCCGAAACCACCACTTTCTGGTTTATACCCCATGAAGAAGTAATTGCGGTCAGCATCGTAATATTTTGTCCAGTCAACACGCGCATAGATTGCTTCAAACATTTCGGCGATTTCGCCACCAAAGTATTCAGCTGATGTGATGGCACCGTTTAAGAAAATGGCAGTGTCAATGATTGATGCACAGTCGTAAAATGCTTCGTATTTTTTTGCTGTTTCCATGTTGAGAAAGTGGTAGAAAAAGCCCTCGCTATGTTCTGCGTTGTGCAGGAATGTGTGTAATGTTCCACGTGTTCTTTCGTAACCTTCGTCGCGCGTAATCCAGCCACGCTCTATACCGATGATGATACCTGTTAAGCCGAAACCAACCGATGCGATGCTAGCCATCATCTTGTCAGCCTCACCAGTCTTGTCACGAACTAACCCGTATCCTGGGCTGTTTGGATCTGTATTTGTTTCGTTCCAGAAGAAATCGAAACACCCTTTTGCTTCTAAATCTAAAATTTGTTCTGCGTTCATATATTAAGACACTCCAATATTATATTTTTTGATAGGTAGGTGTAGATAAGTGAAAATTTGTTGATTTCTGATATTATCGTTTAAAAACATCAAAAATTGCGTTTTTTTAAATTTGATGCAAAACGGTCAAAAATCAAGTAAAAATTGATGTTTTCCCAGAATCAAAACACACTTTCTACAGGTTTGGTATTCTATTTACACAACTTATTTATACTATCTAGTTAATTACGAGTGATTAGCTCGCATTCCATTATTCACCGGTAATACCAGAACGGTCGACACTTTCGACGAACCAACGTTGTAGGATGAAATAGATGACTAGTAATGGTAGGATTGTGAGTAGTGTTCCTGCCATTTCGATGCCTTCGTTGATGTTAATTGCTGGGGCGGTGGTAGTAGTATGAGTAAACATCATTTCAAATTGCGAAACGAAACTTTGTAGTTGTAATGGTAGGGTGGTTAGTTGGTTACCAAAATAGATTGCTGCGAGTTGGGTTTCGTTCCAATACCAAACGAATGAGAAGATGAATGATACGATGTAAGCTGCTGATCCCATTGGAATCGCAATTTTATAGAAAATCTTGAAGAAGCCTGCTCCATCTAGTTGAGCCGCTTCTTCGAGGGCAGCGGGGATTGTTTTAAAGGTTTGATAGAAAATTAAGATAAAGATAGCACTTTGTAATCCTTGTCCGAAAGTCGCTGGCAGGATGTAAGCCATGATACTACCCAACATTCCGAGATTATGGAATAAAATATAGCGTGGTATTACTAAAACTTGCGGTGGGATGATGAATGTCGCTAGGACTAATGCAAGCATCACTTTTTTTCCGCGAAACTCAAAACGTGCAAATCCATAACCAACAACCGAGGCAACGAAGGCTTGAATAACGGCTGGAATTACAGCGACAATAAATGTTTGCCATAAAGTCGGTAAGAAGTTTAATACCTGTAAGGAACGACGATAGTTTTCAAGATATAACTCCGATGGAATCCAAATAACGGACGAGTTTAGCAGGTCAGGCAAACTTTGGAAACTACTTGATATCATGTAGAGCACTGGGTAAATATAAACGAACCCGATTCCGAGCAACAAGGCATAAATCAGTACGCGGACAATAACGCCGTCAGTACCATTGACACCGAGGAATAATTTTTTGATTTTTGCACGACGATTTTCCATTAGCGTTTACCTTTCCTTTCAAAGACTAAGAAACCAACAACTAACAATCCGAGGGTTATTAGAATAATAATGAAATAAATCCATGAGAGTGCGGATGTATAACCAAAGCCAGTGTCCAGTCTAAACATATTCGCACTGATATGGTCGGTGATTTGGTTTAAAGCCGACATTGAGTACATGACGGTTGTGTAGATGATGTTAACTAAAATCATCGGCATTAATCCTGGCAAAGTAATACGCCAAAAGATTTCCCAAGTTGAAGCCCCGTCAATCCGCGCTGCTTCGTAAATTCCGACATCTGTTTTTTGGAGGGCGGCGAGGAAGATGAGAATCTGTACGCCAGCGAGCCATAAAAATAGAATGAAATTATTTAACACAAATAACAGCACATCAACGAAAATATTCCCGCTTGCTGCCTGCAAAGTCCAGAAGAAATCGTAGTTTTGTAACGCTGGAATCGAGGTAAGCTCAAGGTCAATCAGCATATTCAAAACTGGTCCTGAATTGATGATTACTGGCAAGAAGAAAATCGTGCGGAAGAAACCTCGCCCCTTGACTTTCTGATTTAGTAACAATGCCATAACCAGTGCCAAGATGATAATCAACGGTACGCTGATAATGGTTTCGATAAAGAAGTCACCTACGAGACGAATAAAATCCATATCTTCGGTAATAACCCGCGTAAAATTGGCAACTCCAATCCAAGATGTTTCAATTCCAGTGGCAGTGATGGTAACGTCGTTGAAACTCAAGTAAATCGAGTAACCGATCGGGATGATGGTGAACACAAGGAAGCCGATAATCCATGGTAATATGAAGAAGTAACCGATGGTTTTTTTGTTGGAGAATAGTTTCATTGCGCACCACCTCCTTTGACGTGGAAGTCCTCAGCATAAATCGTTATATTACCAAAACGGAAATTTGTGCTAGTATAATTAACGATAATCACGACACCATTGGCATAAGTCGTTTTAGTAACGCCTGGGGCTAAAACTTCCCGTGCAATAATGGCTTGACCGCGAACTTGACCGAGTGTCGCTTGAATGATTTGGTAAGTTTCTACGACCGTTTGTTCCCAGACATCAAACTCGGACGTGAAAATGTTGCGAGAAGGTGTATCTGCTAATAGATGTGAAGGCTTTGCCGTTAACAAGAATGCTGGATAAGCGCCGAAATCAATTGCTTGTAGGATTGCCTGCCGACTATTCGCTTCAAAGTTCATAAATGGCGTGTAATAGTTAATATGACCACGTAACACGATCTGTAAGAACGGGATGGTATCAGTAGTGAATAAATAACCAGAACTTGTCATCGGCGTGAGGAAGTAGCTATTCGTATGACCCCAAAATGGCGCAATCGGGTTATAGATTGCCAGCTGCGATTGTTCCTCAGCATTTAGTAGTTCGAGTAATTCATGAACGATATTGCGGTTTGCCGAACGACTCGCAGCCCCAACATTGTTATGCGTGGAGTAAACGTGGGTCGCCGTACTTTGTAATGCTAGTCGCTCGATGCCATAACTTGCAAAATTCTGCAAATCGTGCGATGCCTGTTGCAGTGAATCTTGTGGCACGAGGAAATTCTGGGGATGTGGTTGTGAGTTAAGTTGTTCCGCTAATCGTGGTCCACCAAATAGACGCCCAACTCCACGGTGCGCATTGGTAAAATTCGTATGGAAATATAGTGGTATCCCAGCTGATTCAAGCATATCAATCGTCACTTGCAGATCGTTTCGACTACCAAGACGACGCTCAAAGTTAGAGCGTTGCGGGTATGAATTACTAGCGCCACCACGAACCCAGCCCCAGTAAACTGCCAACATTTCTGACATTCCTTGTTCCTGTAAGCGGGCAATCATGGTTTGAATTTCCGCTACTGGTGTCATCGAAATAACGGTATTCCACAATAAACTTTCGCGCATTTCAGCGCCGAAAAACTCAAGATGAATCATTGGCGCTGGTTCAGTAATCGGCGCCAAAACGCCTTGTTCAACCAGTCGCTGTTGAAAACTGCGCGCCATTCCAACATAATCAGCGTCCGTTTCGCTCAAAATCAGGTGACGCATAACAATATCAAAATGATTGCGCTCTGTTTGTAATAATTGAATTACCGGCCCACGATTAGCATCCCGTGTTGTCGGTTGTGTATAAAATTGTCGATAATGAAATAATGTCGTAACCCAGTTAAACTCGGTTATTAATCCCGCTGTATGAGCAATAATCTCACCGTAAAAATCACCTGATTCAACAATCGTCAATAACGCATTTTGACCGATACCATGAACCATTCCATAAATCGGCATTGTTACCATGAACGGATCGTTAAGAGTTGACGAAATTCCCGAAGTAACCCCGTAATCAAAACCGTAAATCATCGCGCGCCACGGCGTATCCATTAAAACTCGCTGCTGGTCAAAGCGGATTAACGCCCCAGCACCATCAGGAATAAACATATAACCTGGTACATAATCTTCCTTTGTCGCACCCAAAAATGGATACAACTGCAACGTAATTAACTGTACATCTTCTGGCTCATAAATACTCGCATTTGGCACTTTCACAACGATATCATTATTTTCAATTGTTACGACCAGTTGCAACTCGATTCCCGAGCTACCGAACACGATATCCGCTAAAAACCCAGATTCGATCAGCTGAAAATCAACCATCGAATAGTTTAGGGTTAAGCTTTCACGAGTCACATTGCCATCACCAATGATAAAATCAATCGTGACTGCTGAATCAACAAAATGGCGCCAAGTGTTATTTAGCTGATGGTCTTCCATCACGTCTTGTGTTGATGACCAAACATAACCTGTTATCAGATTACGAACCTTGATTGCTAATGATTGCTGATTGACATAAAGTACTAAATAGTCGGTCTGCGCCGCTAATGTGAACCCTGCTGCCCGATCGTTGTAATTGACTAACTCAATCTGGGTCGGGTTCATCTGGGTGAATCGGTTTGAACGAAACCTGATATCATCAAATTCAGCACCAACAACGGTCGGAACAAAAAGTATTATCAAAAATACTAACATAACAATTATCTTTTTTACAAATCCATTTTTATTAGACACGCATCAGCACCTCCCAGACGATGGCATAGATGAAATCAAATACTTGATCGAAAATCAGGATATAGAGGATGAAACTAATAACAACGGTAATGAGGCTACCAGCGATTGTGAGAATTAAATTTTTGATGGTTGCGAAAATCGAAAAATCGTGGATTTCTTTAACCATCAAAAAGATGAGTAACGCTGACCAGCCGATGGCGATTTGCATCAGGAAAGTATAAACAAAGCTTTCATTAAGTGTCAGGACGCGTGATAGCAATGTTACTGGAATCGCCAACGTGATAAATGGCGTCATCCCGTAAGCTGTTGCCACATACAAATCACGAAAACTCCCCTCACCATCACTAATCGTACTAATTAGGTAGTTGATAACTAGGAATAACCCGAACCCACCGATGAAAATCATCATAATCAGCAAGAGTCCCATTTCCTCAATTAGGTTTGTAGCGAAGATAAAGCCCGCGAAATGAATCGTAATAAATACCATTACCAGCATAACAACATACAAACCAGTCGCAAATTTCAGACTACCTAATTTCAAATACTTAATCTCGTAAAATACGTCAAGCGGTTGTTTAAAAATCCGACGCATCAAGCCAATTTCTTGTAAAAACGGGGAATCAATTTTTTTGATAAATGACCTTTTGAACGCTGATATCCAACCTGTCCGTTTGTTGATTTGTTTTATTAACGCATTAATTACTACCAAAACAATAAATAAAGCGATAAATGTTCCCATGTTATTCATCAGCCATTCGTGGCGGATTTCCCAAAAAGCTTCTGAGTAACCACCGACATTATTAGCGATGTAGAAACGTGCCAATGCCTCTTCATAATCAGCTTGGATAAAACGTGATTGACCAATCGCAATATGTGCTAATCCAAATGCAGAATTCATCCGTAGAACTTCTTCCCAATATTGTTCGCTTTGTGTATAAAGACCATCTTCAAAATACGCTAATGCGTGGTGGACGGTGTTGGCAAATTCTGTTGGCATTAAAATATGAATCAAGCCAGTTTCTGAATCAGCGACATAAAGATTACCACTCGGTGAAACTTCAATACTTGATGGTTGGTGAATAACGCCAAAACGGTGTTGGTTCGGGTCTTGTCCACCAAAAACGAACAAAACATTCGCCGAACTGTCGTATTCCCAAATCATTCCGTCACTAGTTATCAGATAAAAATTACCTTGATTGCCAAGGGCAATGTCAACTGGTTCATCTGGAAACCATTGATTATCACGAAACATATTGTTCCCAGCTATATTCAATTTTCGCAACTGCTCGCTTTGCGCATGGGTCGTTACGGTAAAGATGACACCGTTATTAGCAATTGCTAAATTCGACGGGGCAGTTGGTAAAGCTCGAAAACTACCAACTCCAAAGAAATTCTGCAATGCTTGAAAAAATGAAAGGCGCGTCTGGTTCGCCCCAAAATAACCAAGAAATTCACCATCAGCATTCAATTGAATAACACCGTTGCTCGCCGCTTCACCGACAATATAAATATTCCCACGAGCATCAACAGCAACTTTTCGCGGTCTAAACGGTTGCGTGCGACCAAATAACGGCGAATCAGGGCGACCAAATTGATTAAGCATTCGTCCATCAAGTGAAAATACAAAAACATAATCCGTATCCGCAACAAAGATGTATTCCGTGACAAACACCCCCGTTGGGCTATTTAAAATCCCATTTCCGACCGTTCGGACAAAATTTCGATCTTGATCAAAAATAGCAATATGACCCAGATTAGAATCAGCAACAAATAGATTTCCCTCTGTGTCGATAAATAGGTCTTCAGGTCGCGACAGATGGTCATCAGCAATAATTGCCAGCGCCTGATAGGCAGTTTGCGTTGGCGCAAAATTCCCATCAACCGCGATTGCCCATGTTGCAGATGGTTCCATTGCCAGAACGCTGGTCGGGGCGAAGAGGTTGATAAAAATGGTTAAAATCACTAAAACGGTGGTAATTTTTTTCAACTTACTCGCCTCCTTACTTGATTCCAGAGTGGGCCATGGTATCCATAACTTTGCTTTGCATAAAGATGAAGATCACTAGATTTGGAATAAACATGACTAACGCCGCCGCTGCTGCAGTTCCAGCACCAGCAATCGTATTATTAGCACCAGTTAATGTTTGCATATAAAATGCCAGCGTGCGTAATGATTCGTCGTTGATAAAAATATCTGATGTCTCGACATTATTCCAAACCGCTTGAAATGCAAGAATTCCCATCGTTGCGATTGCTGGTTTAATCAGTGGCATAACAATGCTCCAGTAAATTCTGAAATCATTCGCACCATCAATCTTTGCTGCTTCAATTAGTTCATTTGGCAGCTGGTCGATAAATTGTTTTACTAAGAACAATCCGACTGGCATTGCTAATAGTGGTAAAACATGGGCAAACATTGTGTCAACCATCCCAAGGTTAGCGATAATTAAATAACGTGGAATCGCAACGGCAATTGGCACAAACATCAAGGCAATCGTGTTGACTTCAAACATCAATTTTTTCGCCTTAAAATTCTTTTTCGACAAGGCGTAAGCCGCCATCGTACTGATGATAATCGTTAAAAAGACGACAATAATCGAAACAAACAAGCTGTTAAATAAGTACCGCGACATCGGTACGCCACCTGCTACTCGACTTGCAAATAACGAACGAAAATTATCAAGTGTTGGTCTAATTACGAAAAAGCGTGGTGGGAAAGCAAATAGCTCGTTTAGCGGTTTAAAAGCATGGTTAATAATGAACACAAGTGGCATTACCATGAATGCCGCTATTGGAAACAAAATCGCATAAAATTTGAAGTGACTGCGATGATGCTTTGTCGGGTTCATCTTCATGCCTTGATAAGAATTTTTTCGGAGCTTTTTTCGATTTTTTCGCAACTGCTGTTCCATTTTTGATTCTTTTTCTTTTGGCATAAGTTCATCACCTCCTAATCCTTGTCCATAAATAATTTATTGACGACTTTCGAGAAGCCGTAAACGACAATTAACAAAACCACTGATATCGCCGCAGCATAACCCATCTCAAATCGAATAAAACCAAAGTCTTCGGCGTGATTGACAATCAACTGTCCGGCATACTGCGGCGTGGGGTTTGCCCCGGACAATTCAACCCCGATGGCTCCTGCTTGAAATGTTGCAACAATTGCCATAACGGCGCCAAACAACATCTGCGGTCGCATACTCGGAATCGTTACATAGAAAATCTCTTGAAATCTATTCTTAAGACCATCAATATAGGCTGCTTCGTACATTTCCGGGTTGATATTGAGAATCCCTGAAAGCATTGCGAGGAAACCAACGCCCATACTACCCCAGAGGGTTACTAAAATCATAATCAACATTAAATACTCTGGCGACTGAAGAAATTGGATTGGCTCGGTGATCATCCCGATGCGAAGTAAAATACTATTCAAATAACCAGCCTCATCGCCCGAGAAGATAACCCGCCATAGGACTGCCATTGCTACCCCAGCGGTCATTGACGGTGAATAGAGTGCGAGGGCAAAGACCGTCCGTGGTTTATGGGGAATTTGGGCTAACATCCATGCCATCAAGAACGCCAGAAGATAGCCACCTGGTCCGACAACGAGAGCAAATAAAAGGGTATTCGGCAAAACATAACGCATAAAAGTCGCATCCTGCGTTAATAAATTAACATAATTCGCTAGCCCAACAAACGACGGCCATTGAATTGCGTTGAAATTCGTAAATGATAGACCAATTGCGACAACCACTGGTACGATAATAAAAATCACAAACATCAAATAGTACGGTCCAAGGAAAGCCCATAGACTGAAGTTTGATTCGCGCGACTGCTTGCGCTTTGTTTTAGTAGTTTCTTCTACTAAAGCTAAAACATTGCTCGTTTCGATATTGTCTAGTTGCGACTCGCAGCCACTCGAGGTCATCTCTTGCGGTGTACATTTCGGCTCTGCCGAAAGTCCCGCTTCAAGATGCTTGTCGTGGCAAATACGCTCGTCTACACTTTTCTTGTCAGTCATTACGTATCCACTCCTCTACTAGCTCGATTGTTGGTAAAATGTATGGTTTTAGTACATTACCATGGTTATCAACATACCCAAATTCTTCCATCCGACGTCTGATTTCACGGTTAATCCTAATCACTGCTGCATCAGTTGCACCTCGTAAGTTTTCACCATCAAAGACGACACGATTCCAAATATTACTGATTTCACGTTCGATAATATAAGATGCTGGCGTCAATGGTACTTCGCGAAGATATTCCCACTGTGCTAATATTATTTCGCGGTGTTCAATGGGAATTGGTAATTGAGCAAATGCCGCTAAATTAGCCGTATTCCAGATGAACTCTGGTCCAAATAGCGTCATTAAATTGTTAGAATAATTAACTTGTGTTTCAGTTGATAACCACCATTGTAAAAATTGCCACGCTGCATCTTGTTGTTGACTCGCTGATAAAATCATTGCTGATTGAGCTGAACCAGTTGCCCATCTTGCAATATTACCCATTCCATCGTCAATTCCTGGATGTAGTGCAATATTCCACGCACCCGCAATTTCTGGTGCAGCAACAGTAAGTTGTAAATAAGTCTCAAAATTGGAAATCCCGATGGGGATTGTACCGTAGCGGAAGTCGTTATAGAAATTCGCAACCTGTAGCGGTAAGCTGTAAATCATGTATAAGTCGGTCATAAAACGTAAAGCCTGCAATGATTCTTCTGTGTTAATCGCAGTTGATAACGCATCTGGTGTATGAACATCACCACCAAATTGATAGAAAAATGGTGCAGTAAACATGAACGGCTTATTTGCTGCTGGACCTGACAGTGGTGCAAAGAAATTCAATCCTTGGCGTTGCAATTCTGGTAAAATTGATACGACTTCTGGCCAAGTATTTGGCACTGGAATCCCAAACTGCGACAACATATCGTCACGGTAAAATAGCACATAGAAATCTTGTGTTTCTGGCATTCCAAATAAACCACCATCAATCATCAGCGGTAAAAGCGCACCTGGTGAGAAATCTGCAACAACCTCTTGAAAGCCATCAAATTGAGCTAAATTAACAGCCGCACCACGTAACGCCATCTGATAGGGGAGCCAGTTACTAATGCCCATTGCGATATCAGGCTGCTCACCAGCAGCATTCGCTAAAATCAACTTTTGTTCATTTGGCATTACCGAAAAACGCACATTAATTCCAGTTGCTGGCGTAAACATACTATCAGTTAAATTTTGTAATAATTCCACATGAAATTGCGACCTTGCAACCCAAACATCCAACACTTCACCGTCTGGCGAACTATTATCGGTAATATTAAAACTTGCCCAAAACTGTGACAAACCGCTATTTAAACGCCGCCCTAAACTTGCAACCTGATTCGGCAAAGTGCAAAAAGGTGAATGTAAGTAAAAAGCATTTAAACCTAAAGGCTGGTGCTGCAACGATTGCTCCAATTCACCAATCATCTGTGCCGCCGAAGTAGCCCCATCAGCTAATTCTGACATCCTTGCTGGTAACTCATTTGGATTTTCAGCCAAACGAGTTAAAATATTAATGATTAATTGTAATTCAAGTTCAGCACTGGATTCCCGACTATCAGGGTAAATCTTTGTTAATAAATCACGACTTTCTTCAATTCGCGCAATCCACGATGCAAAATAATCATTAATGCCAGGAATAAATTCATCAATCACCCAGTCGCGATTTGGATCATTCGTCCCCCCCGTCAATTGGCGAACCTGCAATGATAAGTCACGGATATCCTCACGCACTGATGTTAAATTTGTAACAATCGGCATTACAGGACTACTGTTTGCAACCAGTGTAATCTCATGAACCCCTGCTTCGAAAAAAATCTCAAACGGGACACCATTTGCATCACTTAAAGTATGATGACTAAAACGTCTTGAGTAATTAAACGGGTAAGCACGTAATTCTTCAAAGGGAATTTCCCCGTTTATCAAAACGGTCCGAAAAACTGATGCACCCATAATATTGTGATGCGCATGAAAAGTTAACTGATAGGTACCTGTCACTGGTACTTCGATTTGCCATGTCACTGCTTGTCCGTTTCGCGACCACGACTCATCACCAAATGTATTCAAGTAGAAATAGCGACTATTATATGGATAAACGTCTGGTGATGTAATGGCAAACTGCCGAATAAAAGAACTACTTTTTCGTAACGGATGTTCACCCTCGACAATAATTAAACCAGCATTTACAGCAGATGATCCGTGCGCTATGCGGTATTCCGCATAACTTGGTGTCTCCGCCAAAACGGTCACAAAAACAGTTCCTAAATAAATTTCTGATGTTCGGTTCGTGATGGTGATTTCGTTAGTCCCAGCCGCGAAGTAAAATTTTAACGGTTCTGAATTCCAGTTAATCGAACATTGCGCCTCGACATTAAACCACTGATTAAGCTGTAATTGCGACGGAATCAGCTGATGACCATGACGATTCACCTCAAAGTCATGCGACGCATCGCGCCACCAAATCGGTGTCAGGACTCGCAAATGAGAATCGTTTTGGTATTCATTATTAACCATAATTGAAACCACTGGATCGACCAATTCTAAGCCGACCGTCCGATAGTTAAAGGCAATATGATAATAACCAGCTGTCGGTACATCGACAATCAGTACTGCTGCACGCTCATTTATCAGATGAACAACAGGCACGTTGTAACCAAAATTTCCATTCTTACCAACCAGCCCTAATTCATCAGCATTGGTAAAGTTAGACGGAACTACTTCAGCAACAATTTGGTTGCGTGGTGTCAACTCTGGTTGCATTAGTGCCCAATCTGGTCGCTGCGACTGAATCTCCATTTCCGCCCGCGCCCCCGCACTTTCAAATCTAAAAAAAGAAAAGACCGCAATCATCAGGATAATAACCAGCCCGCCTGCAATCAGCACCTTCTGTTTAATTGCCATTGTCATCTTCTCCTTACCTGTTTTGTTATTTTATTGTAAATTAGTCTAATACTAAAACGAACACATTACGGGAGGATCGCTTTAGCATTAGATTAATTTAAGGAGCCACTACTGCGTATGGCAGCCAGCCCCTTAAAATTAATTTTATTTTATTAATTGATATTAGTTTAATAGCTCATTACGAACTGACTCAAATCGTTCTTGCATCGTTTCGTTTACACGGGTTAAGTAGTCAGCGAAGTTTACAAGTCCTTGTGGTGAACGATAGAAGAAGTACCAAGTGTTAGCATTATCATTGTCACCGATTGCTATACCAGTATTAGCATAGAAACGAGTATCACGCCAACCTGGAGTAACTTTGTTTGGATCAATTAAAGCGTTAGCCATATTTGCATATGCCTCTGCGATTCCGTCAATCCCTAAAGTTCCCCAGAATTGATCTAACATTGCTTGATTGCCAGAAATTGGTAATGCACTTACAATTGTTCCCATTTCCGCAGCAATTTCCATCCGACGAGTGAAACCGGCAGTCCCTGAACCCATCCAGCTTGCAAATAAGAATGCCGCTTCAGCATTTGCAGTTGTAGATGCAACACTTAAAACGTCAAGAGTTACCATCGGACGTCCGCCTGGTACACCAATGAACTCCCAGTTGAAATCAGCTTGTTCACCGATTCCACCAACTGCCCAAGTTCCATCCCACATTAGCCCCATGTTACCATCAAAAAAGACAGCTCCACACCATCCATGACCAAATAATTCTGGACGTTCATCATAAGGAAACCCCTCACAAACGAAACCATTTGTGTTTAACTCAACCGCTAAGTTTAATGTAGTTACCATTTCTGGTGCATCAACGTGGAATGTTGAATTACCATCAAACGTGAAAAATCCTAAGTTATTATTTAACGCACCTGGACCCCAAGCAGCAAAATAGTTTACATGGTTAGTACCAATCATACCTGCTGGTACATCAGTTGTAGCACGAACTGCAGCTTCAAATTCTTCAATTGTAAAACCATGAGTTGGTGCATCTAAGTTTAAGTTGTCAAATAAATCTGTGTTTACGAAATATCCTAGCATATGTTGTGCAAATGGTACCATGTATACAACGCCATCAACAGCCATCGCATCACGCATACTTGCTGGTAAAGCACTGAAATCTACATCAGCATTAGCGATCGCAGTTAAGTCGTATGCCCAACCACCAGCCATCGAGAAACCGATGTCGTTAACCATGAATACATCTGGTAAATCACCAATACTTGCAGCAACTGCCAAGCGTTCTTCCCAAGGTGTACCATTGTAAACCGAAACACCTTCATGGATTTCAACAATAATTCCAGGATGAGCATCCATGAACGCTTGAATCATCCGACGCTCAATGTTATTCTCTTCTTCAGTCCCTAAGTTCCAGTTAGCGTAAGTGATCACAATTTCTTCGCCTGGCTCAATATTAATCGGTGGTATTTCTGGAGTTACCGTTCCTAATTCTGACTCATCTACCCCAGAATCGTCATTACCACAAGCAGCCAATACTAATACTACCACAGCGAATGCGCCTAATAGCTGGTATAACTTATTCTTTTTCATTTTTGTTTCCTCCTTGTTGTTTTGAAAGCTGTAAAGATAATTACCAAAACGCCTGATCCAAGCCAATCGAAACGTTTCTATTGATTAGTATAGCACTTTCAACCTTAAAATGCAAGCATTTTCTTTATTTTTCATTATTTTCTTTTGTGATTGTTGTTGCGATTTATGATTTCACTTCAAAAAAACTGTACTTTTCGCCAAATATAAAAAAGGAATGCTTTGTTAATTTTTAACAAAACAATCCATTAAAACTTTATTTATATTTGTGGTGAACGTATTCCTTACCTATTTTGGTGGTGGAAAACCAATCCAATCAAATGGTTTAATTATCATCGCTAATAACATTATGTTTCACCTCCTGATTATTACTTCCTTGTCCATTTTCGTCTTAACCTTAATCATTGTTGTTTCCATTTTGCTGGTTTTGATTCTCATCAGTCGCTAGATTCAAAATCGCACGAATTTCATCTAATTGATCCACCCCGAAAATGCTATTGTTCGTCGAGGTCAAATCGAATGCAAAATAATTGTTGTTATCCCCAATTGGTTGCACTGCGACAATCAGTTGTTGCCCAACCCCAACCGTGTTCAAGGCAAACCTTATTATGGTTTCGTCTAACAAGTCTGGCTCTCCTTTTAATACTTCAATCACATTAACATAAAAATTATCAACACTCATCCAAGTATTTGAGGCACCTGTAATAAATAATTCAATTGGCTCGATAATAAAGATATACGGGGAACCATTAATGATGTCGTGAATATCCGCCGAATCAATATAAATCCGTTGCCACGCATCACGATGTTCGTACTCAATGATTTCGGCAAAATCACTCATAAAACCAAGAATTGTGGCTCTGGGGGTTGCCCTAGTAAAACTCATGCTTTGCATGTGTTCATTAAGTGGCTCACTGTACATATTACTCGCAGCTGGATCATCTAAATTAATAAACGTCTGCCTAGCAAAGACAAAGCGATCCCCAGGTCTCGGATGTGTGATGTGTATTCCTTGTAACATCCGAATCGGTAATAAATAGTCAATTCCGCTTTCAAAAACTAAATCATGAGGAACGTAGCTGACGTGGCGGTAGTGACCGTGTACATGGATTTGTGCATTCGTGCTGTAAACAAAGATCCGTTCGGTTGTTTCACCAAGAAGCCAATCGGAAACAATGAACTCAAATTCGGTGTACAGCTCGCCAAACGGACGACTCGCCACGTATTGGGCGATGACCATGTGACTCACTTCGTTTAACATCATTTCCTCAAAGGTTGCATAATGATATGACAGCGTCATGTCCCAGGTTATGTCTAGATACCGATCGTCATCCCTAAAGTCCTGACCCACTGGAAACTCCAGTATTCCTGGATAAAAATCAATTCCATCAGCATTGTCGTGGGCACTACTTGGCGTGCAACCTAATAACAGCAAGATTACTGGTAAAATTAATAACATCACATTCATTTTTTTCATTTTCTAACTCCTCCCATTACCGAAACATCCGATAGATTTGGCGCAAATGTTGACCTTCTGTTGGGTTAACTCGGTAGTGACGATGAACTGATGGAAACATGACATCAGTTGCATGATTCGAATGCCCATGAAAACCAAGATTGTGCCCTAATTCATGGGACGTTGTCATCTGCGACATCTCTCGATTTGCAGCCGTCCAAGTCGCCGCTGTTGAAAGTTCGATAACAAAAAAACTAGCTTGTCCGTTTGTTCGGTTGACTTGCCTGACTGTACCATTCCCAATAATCGTTGCATGATGAGTGCGCGGGGTTATCGCCCAGCCACCGATTCCAGTTGACCAACCTGGTTCACGTCCATCCGCAAATTCCATACTTGCTCGTGTACCACCAAATGCCCGAATTTGCGCCAAGCTTGGAGCTAGGCTCAAGTTGATTGGTACCCCAATTGCTTGTCCCCAATCTAGGCGAGCATTGGTAACTTGGGTATGAAATTGAAAGCCAGCTGAAACTGTACCAACCGTTATTGAATGTACCCCGATTGCCCCTTGCCAAAAACTTACTTCATGCGAATCTGAATGCCAAATCAACCAACGCCCACCGTGATCAAATTGCCGTCGTACATTATTAATAACACGTGTAACGTTACGAAACATCGCTCCGTATGGAATCGCTGGATTATGATTGTTGCCAGTAGCTGGGTTCAAAAAATACCAATAGGTTCCTAAATCAACCCAGCCATTCAGCATCGCTCCTTCTGGTCGATTTGGGTCACGACCATGCCCCGTTCGCGGGTTTAAGAAATAAGAATGACCGCTAACCGTGATCCAACCCGTCTGCATTCGACCAGTGGACGGGTGTAAAAAATACCAAGCGCCGCCGCTACGAAACCAACCAGTCCGGCGTATACCATTATTATAAGAATACCAAAAACCATTTCGTTGCACCCAACCGTTCCAATTTCTAGCACGTTGATCAGCTAAGTTATCTTCTTGAAACACATCGTTATGCTCAATTATTTCTGGTTGTGCTTCAACGCCTGGTGGTAAAGAGGATGGATCATATGGACCATGACCACTAGCCTCATGTGCCAGTGTTGTCACTGGTATTAAAAGCAAAACACAGGCTAATACTAAAATTCTTTTCATTTTACTAAACCTCCCAAATCCCACGCATATTGTGGCCAAAAGTTTGTGAGATTAAATTTGTAGTATCTTTGAAACTATTTTTTAATGACTCCCCGTGTCGACAAAGTTAGTGTAACATATAAAAGTCAAAATGTCAACGGTTACATACGAAAACGTCTTTTTTTGTTCTCAAAACTTCAAAGATGACTTCTGTTCTATTAAAATGAAAATCATCAATTTGATTAATATCATGAGTTAAGAGTTTTTTATTACTCAGCCAAAAACAAGGCATATGTGTAGTGATAACACATTGCCTTGCTAATTTAGCCCATTAGAGCTTTGGTCGGCATTTGAAGCTATGTAAAAATTGCATACTATTTCAAAAACTGTATTTTTCGTCAAATATAAAAAAGGAATGCTTTGTTAATTTTTAACAAAACAATCCATTAAAACTTTATTTCCATTTATGGTGGACGTATTCCGTACCTATCCTAGTGGTGGAATACCAATCCAATCAAAGGCTTTAATTATCATCGCTAATAACATTATGTTTCACCTCTCATATTTGTTATCGAAGAATTTATTTTACTGGTGGTGGAAAAGCAACCCAATCAAGCGGTTTAATTATCATCGCTAATAATAACATTATGTTTCACCTCTCATATTTGTTGTCAAAGAATTTATTTTACATCGGTGGTGGAAAAACAATCCAATCAAATGGTTTAATTATCATCGCTAATAATAACATTATGTTTCACCTCTCATACTTGTTATCGAAGAATTTATTTTACTGGTGGTGGAAAAGCAACCCAATCAAGCGGTTTAATTATCATCGCTAATAATAACATTACGTTTCACCTCCTGCATTTGTTTATTTCTAAGCGTCTTAAACGCATTTGTTGATATTCATCAGAATACTCATAATAATGAATACCACTTTTAATGGTTTTGATAATCTGTTGATCATAATTTTGAGCTAATATAAACCTGTGTCGTTTCATCTTCTGATCATCTTGTTGAAAAAGCGCCATTCTGATTTCCGTAATCAAAAACAGAAACTCTAATTGCTCATTTTTATTTTCGAGGTCTTTCAAACAGTTACGCCAAGCAATAAACTGGTCTTCTAGCCAGAAGTAAAAATTATCAGTAAGATCGGTTAGCCGATTATCAAAATACAGGGCATATAGCAACCGTGAACAAAGGTTACAAGCCAGAACACCTTCTAACATATCAACTGGTTTAACAATTTTAAATTCAGACAGTCGTAAACGGGCATCTTCGGCTAATGAAACAGCATCTTCAGCATCTTCAATATAGTTGATGGCACAAACGAAAAGTTGGATTTCGCAATAGCTCCACTCTTTATTTTTACGGAGTCGGTCAAAAAATGGCTTAACATGGATGCTGGCTAAGTTACGATTTGTTGTTTCTACGTAGATATTACTTGCATCAATAAGGCGAATTGCATCTTTAGCGATGAGTAAATTTTCATCAGTGTGCTCCGCCAATAATATTTCTTCGATTCGGAGAAAATCCAATAATTGATTCCGAATTTCGAGCAAACGAATTTGATCATGATTTCCGCCTAATGAGAAAAACTCATCAAGGATTTTAGTTAGTTTGGTATTCATATGTATATGTCCCACCCACCCTTTCTTAAATATAACACCATTTTACCAATACTTATAGTAAATGTCAAGATAGTAAATTTCAAGTTTTAACGTATTTTGAGAATGTTAAAAATCAAGTTAAATTAAGATTATAATTGCAAAACGGTCGAAAATGACTAGTCCCGACTGATAACTTTATACATCACAGCCTCGTAGGGACGGAGTTTTAAGTTCGTCAAATCCGTACCAGAATGCGCGTAGTTACTAATTAGAATTTCTGCTTTTTGATAGGCGTTTTGGTAGTTAAATGTTACTTCTTGTTCGTAGAAATTACAAATTACTAAAACAGTTTCTCCGTTATAGGTGCGAGTATATGCGAAAATGTTCGGGTCAGCAGGCGCCAGCAACTGATAATCACCATAAATAATCACATCGCTTTGCCGGCGGATTTCGATGAGTTGGCGATAGTGATGAAAAATTGAATTTTCATCAGCAAGTGCCTGCTTGGCGTTGATTTCTGTAAAATTTTCGTTAACTGGTAACCATGGCACACCAGTCGTAAAGCCACCGTTTGGTGTTGTATCCCATTGCATCGGTGTCCGAGAATTATCACGCCCTTTGACATGAATTGATTTCATGATCCTCTCGTGCGAGTAACCTGTAGCGAGTCGCTCCTTGTACATATTGTGCGTTTCGATGTCATCGTATTCGGCAATGGTTTCCCATTTCACGTTGGTCATCCCGATTTCTTCGCCTTGATAGATGTATGGTGTCCCTTGCATACCGTGGAGCAATGTTGCGAACATTTTGGCACTTTCGATGCGGTATTCTTTATCATTACCCCATCTTGAAACAATTCGTGGCTGGTCGTGATTATTCCAGAAGAGGCTATTCCAACCAACACCATCAAGTTCAGTCTGCCATTTCGAGAGAACGCGTTTCAGGTCTAAGAGGTCAAGTGGCTTTAATTCCCATTTACCTTTACCAGCGACTTCGTCAAGGGCAATATGTTCAAACTGAAAAACCATTGATAGCTCATTACGCGCTGGATCGGAATATAGTTTTGCTAATTCTGGTGTCACACCACCAGTTTCACCAACAGTCAATAAATCACGATTACGTAAAACTGCTGCATTCATTTCCTGTAAATATGGATGTAACATCGGACCATTACTCATAACCTGCTTATCGGGTACTTTCCCAATTAAATCAATGACATCCATGCGGAAACCGCCAATTCCTTTTTCAACCCAGAAGTTCATCATGTCATAAACATCGCGTCGCATATCAGCATTATCCCAGTTCAAATCTGGCTGTCTTTTACTAAACAAATGCAAGAAATACTGTCCAGTCTGTTCATCTAATTCCCACGCTGACCCTGAGAAAATCGAGCCCATTTCGTTTGGAACTCCCCCGTCTAACGGGTCACGCCAAATATAATAATCACGATATCTACTCCCCTTTGACTGACGAGCTTCCACGAACCAAGCATGCTCATCGGACGTATGATTAACCACCAAATCCATAATAATCTTGATTCCCTTGTGTGAGGCATCAAGTAAAAGCTTTTCCATGTCTGCCATCGTTCCAAATTCGTCCATAATATCGTAATAATCGCTGATATCATAACCATTATCATCATTCGGCGACTTATAAACTGGCGACAACCAAATCACATCAATCCCGAGTTCAGCCAAATAATCTAGCTTGCTAATAATCCCTAGAATATCACCAATCCCATCACCATTAGAATCCATAAAACTGCGTGGATAAATTTGATAAACAACTGACGAATGCCACCATTGCTTTTTCATTAGATGTACAACTCCTTTTTGTCTGATACCTGAAATTTTTTTTTGCTTTATTTATTATTTAATAAATCAATTTTTACTCATTTTGTAACTGAAATTTGCGAATTTTTGGTTGAGGATGATTATTTGAAAGCGACACCCTTACTTCTGATTCATGAATAATACCCTTGTCATTTATCAAGCAACACCATTTTATATTTTGCCAAAATAGATAATTGCTTAAATCGCATTTAATTGCTATTATTATTGTCAGAATGTTGTTGACATTCTTCAATTTTCGATTTCAAATCTTTATTATTTAAAATTTTTTGAAACTGATAAATTATTGTTTTTATTACTTTGTTCCATTACCTCTCCTCCCTTTTTCAAGATATTCCTGCAAGTCTTCTGCTAATGGAAAGTTAGCCAAAAATTCTTTAATACAATCTGATTTTTTTGATAATATAAATGTCGCACTAGAATCAAAAGCTATTATTTCTATCGTAGATAAGGGAGGTTGCATTCTCACAACTTTATCATCAAGGGTGATGTTTTTTTCAAATGCCACGAAAGACCCTCATATAAATTGAGTTCGGTCATACTTTTTCGCAAACACAGACAATTTTTTGCCAGAAATCCAAATATATTCGTGTCTTTTTTCTATTGAAAATGGTTCTTGATAAAGATTACATTCATAATCGCTTACTAGCCAGTTATAACTTTTCTCAATCCCCCCATTGCGCTAAAAATTACATCAATATAGGTAAAAAATACGTTTTGATGTTGTCGCCCTAAAATTACTGCTCTCAATTCCGAATTTATCGCCATTACTAAACCTCCTCATTATTGTCTATTAGTAGTTTCATTGTTTTGGGAGTTAGTAAGTGTTTGTCCAACATTTGGATTTTGAATAATAAATTGCCTTGCTGGTTGCCCAATTAACGCAAAATCTTCCTCCCTCAAGCCCATTATCTCTAGGAGTTCTATATCCGCTTCTGAATACAAGCGTTCAACGAGTTCTCTCGTTTCAAGTAATCTTTGTTCCGTTGAAACGAAGTTGCGCTCGAACCATCGGCGGTAACGTCTTGTGTTTCCAACTTCTTCGTGGGTGAAGATTTTTTTGTTTTGTTGACCATTTGAAGAAAGACTGACAGTTTCAGCTCTTAAATCCATCAGTTTTGAATTCTCCTTTTCCGTTTAACTTAGACTTTATTTTTTCGCCTTGATAGTTTTAACAGAACTGATTTCTATTAGTTTACATTGCAAATTAACTGTCATAATCGTCAAATCCATTTTAACACTAGTAAAATCACCTACTTCTGACAAGATAATACCTTGGCAACAGTAACTTAACTGATCTTTTGTCATATTTCTAACATGATGATTTTTCCTGTTGGTCTCATACGACACATTATCACAAATGAGGAATGAAACTTTCCACCATGTGCCATCTTCATTATCAAGATAAACATCCACTTCATCGCCAAAATAATTAATCTGAAAAACGCTTACCCTTTTCTCATCAAAACAAATTTTGTTGATTTTTTTTTGTAATTTTTTTACATTTACTTTAGGAAATTTACTTCTTGATGGTGGTACTAAAACATTATTTTTCCAGAAAAAATTCATTTCAGAATTATCTATCTTTTCAATTTCAATCTCTTTGCATTGAAAATTAACGTTCAAACATATTAAATCCATTTCGACAATAATAAAATCATCTGCTTCTGATAATATTATATGTTGCCCATAAAAGCATAATTGTCCTTGTGTCATATTTTTAACAAAATCACCTCTCGTATGAGCGGTAACGTGCCCTTTATTCCATACCCAACTTGCATCGGTTTCATATGATACTTTATTACAAATCAGAAATGAAACTTTCCAACCTCTCCCATCTTCTGCTCCGTATTCATCATAATTATCGAAATAAACAACGATTTCATCCCCAAAACAATTAATTTGAAAATCATTTGTTCTCGCATCATGATAACGAATTGCCTCGATTTTTTCCTGTAATCCTTTAATACCCATTTTAATCACCCCCCTTTAAAATCATGAAACTTTAAATCATTAATGCTATCCACTCGCCTATTCAGAAAAAGTTCTAACATTTCTTCAACATCAGTGGCGTTTATGCTATTCAAAATAACAAAATCCCATATTTCTTCTAAACTCTTCCCATCAAAGATTTTGGCACTTATCATTTCTTCTAAATTTTTGTAATCATATGCTCCCGAACCATCGGATATCAACCCATACCAATACAAAATTTCACCAGTTTCTTTGTTTAATTGTCTCCCAAGCCAACAATCAGTATATTTAGAACAATCTTCTAAGTAAAATGATACTTCGATACTACTTTTATTTTTCCTGATATCATCTGACATTAACCTAATAAAATCACCAAAAGATATTTTTGTCATTTTTTATTTCATCTCCTATCTATTACATTCCCATCAGCATCAAATCTCCAGATATGTTCATGTGGGCACTCAGGGTGTGTTCCAGGATTACCGTGATTTGTAAAATCTACGTCTCTGAAAACTCTTCCGTTTGAGTCAAACCATCTTCTAGTAGCTATATTCCCTTGTGAATCTAAAATATCGACACTAGAGTTAGGTGGTCCTTTTATCCCTAGGTTTATAGTAGAAGTCGTATGATGTGTACTACGAGTTATGTCAACATCAGTTCCTTTATTTGAAGTAACAGTTTCTTTTTGTGTTGGTGATGCAGTTTGATTGCCTTGATTCTTATTATTTCCTGGTTGATTTGGTTTCCCAGATTGACCCTGTGTCGACCCTGGATTAGTTTCAGAACCAGTATCTGGAGTGGGTCTGTTTTGATTATTATTCTGATTATTACCCGCACTTCCTGACTGATTATCAAACCATTTCACCAAATTAGGAATCTGCACAAGACTATAACGCATCATTCCCATTACAAGCATTTGTGCCCGCCATTGATCCGCAGTTAACCCCAATTGACTAGCACCTTCTGCACGCATAGCTTCGACAGCTAGATTCTGAATTTCATTATTTTACTGTTTTGGTATTTTTAATAAAACAGTACTAATAAAGCGTTATATAAAGATTCCTTTCGTTAAATTCATCGAAGATTCTTTCGATCTCCTGTTTATCCTTTTCAGAATTTTTAATATAATTGAAGTACTCCAAAAGCCTATCTTTTTCCAACACAGCGTCCTTGTCAACTTCGTGATTAAACATTTCTTTTGTTCTCTTTTTAAACATCGCCTCAGTTATACTCATTTCTGCAATGTAAACTTCAAATTGCTCGTAATAAGGAGTAGCAAACAACCTATTCATTAACTCTAACCAGTAAAGTTCGTACGTTCCTGTTTCAGTAACATAAAAAGGGGTAATTAATAATTCTTCACCTAACAAAATGTTTAAATTATTATCTTCCAACACCTTAATTAACTCAGTTATATTATATTTCTTTTCTCTACCACGAACAACGAACGATGTTTGTTCTAACAATTCAATAAATAATATTCCCATATTCATCAACCTCCTGAGATAAGCGGATTGGTGATACTAGAATCTGGACTCAAACCTGGGTCAAATATGTTACTAACTTGAATAACATCAAGAGTTATACTGTCAATAATAACATGACTTCCATCCATCCTGAAAAAGGCAGTTGCGGGATTACCATTTGCTTTATTTATTGCAGGGCTAGTTGTGTGAGGGTTATTCACGACATTCCTATTCTGATTTATCATCATACAACTCATAGCTCTTTAAACAAAGTTGGATCAGCAGCAAACCATGTATCCGTTATTTCATTACTGGGATTGGTCATCGTTTTCCATGCAACCCCAATTATCAGGGCTTCCACTTTTTCGCATTCATGAATTAATAACTTAATTCCTTGATCTGTAGTTTCCAAATAAATACCGTCAACTTCGTCCTCTACACCAATACTAACTATATCTCGTTCTTGAATAAAACTAACGAGCAGTAAGTTTTCGCCAGAATCAACTAAATATTCAAATTTATCTGAAATATTTAAAGTACAATATATTTCGATAGAACCAGATATCTTTTTTAAATCTATTACTATCTTGTATCTCCCGTCAACTACAAAAGCATTCCAACTAGTGGTTAAGGGGATTGGTTCGTATTCAACCTCTAAATCATTAATAAATAAATCTATTTGTCCTAGATTAGTTTGTAGCATCTTACACCTCGCAGGATTTTATTATTTCACAATCTTTTATCTACCAATATACTGAGAAATATTTACTGGGTATCCGTGAATAGTTCCATTTGAATTCATATGGATTCTAACTCCAGTTTCTCCATTTGGACCAACAACTCTTCCTGTATCCCAAATTCTAACACTGCCTGGTGGATTTGCATGGCTATCTACCCTACCGTTCATCCATCCTTGCTGAGTTTCACGGACACCATTTTGTCCCTCTGACCACTGAGATTTACTAGCAATATTATTGGCATGTCCAGGAACGTGTTTTCCTTGAGCACCAGCATTTACTGCGGGCGCATTCGATACTTCACTGACATTCCCTTGGTTTGGTAATTTTTGACCCCCAGGTGTAGTATTTGGGTTATTAGAGTTGTTCTGATTACTCGTCGGCGGTTTATTCTGATTGTTCTGTTGATTACTATTCGTCTGATTATTACCCACACTTCCTGGCTGATTATCAAACCACTTCACCAAGTTAGGAATCTGCACAAGACTATAATGCATCATTCCCATTACAAGCATTTGTGCCC
>JGI990J12352_1000018_pt1 | contig 34955 bp, 33 predicted proteins | sample Intmic4MA4BA4MSA_FD_12352 | JGI IMG/M metagenome (IMG submission 12352) | reverse complement strand
GTTTCAAGGACAACAATAAAAGACATTTCTTAATGACTGATTTTATGTTAAGTCATTAGGGCATGTCTTTCATTTTTATTTATCATATCAAGGCTTTAATCTTCCGTAATATTTCATATCTTTACATCTAATTGGTGTGAAAATTTATCTGCTAAATGTCCCTAAGCCTTATGCTCCTTGGGCTTTTTTTAAGTTCAATTAAATGATTAGTTGTTTACAGTAGGTTAAATCCCTTATTTCAATCCTGAAAATGGCTACGTTATCACTGAAATGAAACTCAAGCTATTTAACTTTTTGTTTCGTTGTGGTAAAATGGTTCTTAATGTTTTAATCCTTTATTTTTATTAACTCAATGCTGAATAATTAAGGATGGTTGAATACCGAAAGTTGTAGAAATGGAAGTGAAAATTATGAGTTTTAATCATGAACAAATTGAGAAGAAATGGCAGCAGTATTGGTTGAATAATAAAACATTTGCAACCGGAATGAAAGACGGAGCGCCGAAATTTTATGCGCTCGATATGTTCCCATATCCATCAGGAGCTGGTCTCCATGTTGGACATCCAGAGGGGTACACGGCAACGGATATCATATCGCGCATGAAAAGAATGCAAGGTTATAATGTGTTGCACCCAATGGGGTGGGACGCTTTTGGTCTGCCAGCAGAGCAGTATGCCCTTGATACTGGGAATGACCCGCGCGAGTTTACTGATAGGAATATCGCGACTTTTAAACGTCAAATTCAGGAACTCGGATTTTCTTATGATTGGGATAAAGAAGTCAATACGACTAATCCAGCCTATTACAAATGGTCGCAATGGATTTTCACACAGATGTACGCTAAAGGGCTGGCGGAAATCAAGAATATTGAAGTCAACTGGTGTGAAACATTAGGAACGACCCTTGCGAACGAGGAAGTTCTTACGGTTGATGGCAAAATGGTATCAGAACGTGGTGAGCATCCAGTTATTAAAAAGCCGATGCGTCAATGGGTTTTGAAAATTACTGAATACGCTGAGCGGTTACTGACTGACCTTGAGGATTTGGATTGGCCAGAAAGTTTGAAAGAAATGCAGCGTAATTGGATTGGTAAAAGCGAAGGGACGCTGATTAACTTTGCGGTCATTGGTCACGATGCGAATTTCGATGTCTTTACAACTCGTGCTGACACGTTGTTCGGTGTAACTTATGTTGTTTTAGCGCCTGAACATGAATTGGTTACGCTTGTCACGACCGCTATCCAAAAATCAGCAGTTGAAAATTATGTGGAGTTGGCACAGGCTAAGACTGATTTAGAAAGATCCGAGCTTGCGAAAGACAAGACTGGCGTTTTTACGGGGGCTTATGCTGAAAATCCGATTACTGGTGAACAACTTCCAATCTGGATTGGGGATTACGTGTTATCAAGCTATGGTACTGGTGCGGTAATGGCGGTACCAGGACATGACGAGCGTGATTATGAATTTGCAACCAAGTATAATTTACCGATTGTTGAAGTTGTCGTAGGTGGCGATTTGGGCGAAAGTGCATATACTGGTAATGGGGCGCATATTAACTCGGACTTCGCGAACGGGTTAAATAACGAAGAAGCAAAAGCGGCAATTACTGCTAAATTAGCGAGTTTTGGTAAAGGTACTACTAAAACAAACTATAAACTTCGCGACTGGGTATTCGCAAGGCAACGATACTGGGGTGAACCATTTCCGATTGTATTCTGGGAAGATGGTACGGTATCGACATTGGGCGAAGCCGAATTACCATTGGAACTACCAGTTATGGCGGATATTAAACCATCAGGTACAGGTGAATCACCGTTAGCTAATAATACTGAATGGCTAGAAGTAATAAGAAAAGACGGCGTCAAAGGACTTCGAGATACAAATACGATGCCACAATGGGCTGGTAGTTGTTGGTATTATTTAGCATATATCCTAAAACAAAACGATGAATACTTACCGCTGAATTCTGATGCTGGTAAAAAGCTGATCGATGAATGGATGCCAGTTGATTTATACATTGGTGGCGCTGAACACGCAGTACTACACTTGTTATATGCGCGTTTCTGGCATAAAGTTCTCTTTGATTTAGGATTAGTTCGGGCGAAAGAGCCGTTCCAAAAACTCTTCAATCAAGGGATGATTCTCGGTGAGAATAACGAAAAAATGTCGAAATCAAAAGGTAATGTTATTAATCCTGATGATATCGTGAAAAGTCACGGGGCGGATACATTACGTCTATATGAAATGTTTATGGGGCCACTTGAAGCAGCAGTTGTTTGGAGCGAAAATGGTCTTGACGGAGCGCGCCGTTTCTTAGAACGTGTTTGGCGATTACTAGTGCAAGAAGATGGGACAGTATCAACAAAAATCAGCCAGGTAAATAACGGCAGTCTAGATAAGTCATATCATGCAACCGTTAAAAAGGTCACCGAAGATTATGAAACGCTTGGATTTAACACCGCAATTGCGCAAATGATGACCTTTATCAACGATGCTTACAAGGCTGACGAACTATATGCCCCTTATATCAAAGGTTTTGTCCAACTATTAAACCCGATTGCGCCGCACATCACCGAAGAACTCTGGTGTATTCTTGGCTTTGATGGCGATTTGACTTACGCGCCGTGGCCATCATTCGATGAGGGGATGCTCATTTGTGACACGATTACCGTTATCGCTCAAGTCAACGGGAAGTTGCGCGGTAAATTTGAAGTACCAGCTGACATCTCAAAAGAAGCAATGCAAGAACTAGCCCTCACAAATGATAACGTCCAAAACTTCATTGACGGTAAAGAAATCGTCAAAGTGATTGTCGTACCAGGGAAACTAGTTAACATTGTAGTAAAAGGTTAAGGTGAGCCAAGTGGAAGATGTTTTAGTGGAGCCATTATATGAAACGCAGACAGTTTGCACATGGGAAGAATATCAGAACTATAATAAAACAGTGTTTAAAATATTGAACCGTAAAAATTTTTTGATAGGATACGGTGCCTTTGGTGGTATAATAGTCATTTGGCTTGCACTCGTATTCCCGACAATGAATGAGTTATATACAGTATTACGTTTTTTGTTTTTCTTATTGGTTTTTCCAATCAGTTTATTTGCTTTCAAAGTTTCAATCGCATCTGGTGGGAAAAAGCAATATGATTCTGATAAAATCATGCAAAATGCAACAGTATATTTCAATTTTTGGGATGACAGTATCGAAAGTATCAATCCAAAAGGAACAGAGAAAACGCCATATTTAAACCTCTATAAAATTATTGAAACGCAAACGAATTTTTATCTGATGGTTTCAATAAATAGTGGTTATATTATTGTAAAAGAAAACTGCTCATCAAAACTGCAGGTTTTCTTAAGTGAAATCGCTGAACAGGTTAACAAAAAGAAATAATTACCAAAATGAAAACCCATTAACTGGAGGTGGGAGCATGATTATCACGGTCGAAGAAATTAAGTAGTTAAAAGAAATCCCGAATAGTGGTTACGAGCACGTTAAGGTTGAATTTTTGTTTCACTCGAATAAGCTAGAGGGGAGCACTTTTACGTATGCAAATCTGGATTGTTATTTGAAAGATAATATTGTTGAGGGAACGCATGATGTTGATGATGTTTTTGAGACGATAAATTCGATGGAGCTATTTGATTTTTGCGTGGATACTTTTGGGGGAGCCAATCAATGAACGACTGTTGCACGAGTTCCATCAGCTTTTGAAAAAGAATACAAAAGATCAAGCGCGTGGTTTTGTCGGTGTTTGGAAGAAAACCCCGAACATGATTTTGGGTGTGCAAGGTCAGCTTGATTTTGCGCAGCCGTATGAAGTGCCCTTGCGGATTGAAAAGTTGCTACAAGATTAAGATGCCAGCGATAAAAATTTCGATGCAATCATGAAATTTCATACTGAATTTGAAAAAATCCATCCTTATCAAGATGGCAACGGTCGCATTGGTCGATTCTTAATGTTCAAGCAATGCGTTGAAAATGGTGTTGACTTGATTTCAGTTGATGAAAAATATTCTGCTGAGCATAAGCAAGGATTATTTATCGCTCAGACAACTGGTGATTTCGAGCCATTGCGAACAGTGTTTAAAGATTGTCAACAGTTGCCAGATGAGAAATTGGCATTTTTAACGGTGACACTTGAATGTCTGAAAAGTTGTAAAACGATGAAAATTCCGACTTATTTGCATTATAAAATAGCCAAAAAAATCTTGATTAATCGTTTTGGTAAAGCGGGTTGAAAAAAGAAAAGAGGACTGAGAATTTATGGAACGTTTTGGGATTGTTTTAGGGGCAGGGATGGGAACACGTATGAAGTCGGAGACGCCGAAAGTTTTGCATCAGGTTATGGGCAAGGCGATGATTGAGCATGTTGTCGGTGCACTAGAAGCGGCGAATGTCCAGCGGACGGTTGTCGTTACTGGTCACAAAGCCGAAATGGTGCAGGCTTGTCTTGGCGTGCGAGCTGAATATGTATTACAAACTGAGCAACTTGGAACAGCGCATGCAGTAAGGATGGCGGAGTCGTTGTTGGCAGGTCAATCTGGCATGACGATGGTTACTTACGGTGACGATCCACTTTTAACGGCTGCGGTTCTTGAAGAATTATTTATGACTCATGCAACTAGTGGGGCGAAAATGACGATGTTAACTAATATCGTCGCTAATCCGTTCGGACTAGGACGGATTATTCGTGACACAGATGGTAATGTTACCCGAATTGTTGAACAAAAGGATGCTAATCCTGAAATATTAGCGATAACGGAAATCAATACTGGTGTTGCTTGTTACGATAATGAAGTCTTATTCGAAGCGTTAAAATTAGTTGGCAACGATAATGCTCAAGGTGAATTTTACCTGACCGACCTCGTTGAAATTATCAAAACAATGGGTCATAAAGTTGAATCAGTTGTAAAAGCGAATATTGAAGGCGCTCTTGGCGTTAACGACCGTATACAACTGGCTAATAACGGGCGGATCATGCGTGAACGTATCAATAAAAAACATATGGAAAATGGCGTTACGTTAATTGACCCTTTGACGACGTATATTGAACCAGATGTTATCATTGGCAATGATGTTATTATCGAACCGAATGTTCATTTAAAAGGTGAAACTTCAATCGGTGTTGGTGCTTTTATCGGAGCAGGCTCACATCTAGAAAACGCAACGATTGGAACGGGAGCAAAGGTGTTAGTATCGTATATTTCTGATTCAGGAGTTGGTGCTTATGCAACTGTTGGTCCATTTGCTCATATCCGTCTTAAGGCTTTGGTAGGCGCTAAGTCACGCATCGGAAATTTTGTAGAAATCAAGAAGTCGATCTTGGGCGAAGGGGTTAAAGCAGCGCATTTATCTTATATGGGTGATGCGGAAATTGGTGATCGTGTGAATATGAGTTGCGGTGCGATTACTGCTAACTATGATGGTAAAAATAAGCATAAGACGGTGATTGGTGCAGATGCGATGATTGGTTCAAACGTGAATTTAATTGCGCCAGTGACGATCGGTGCAGGTGCTTATGTTGCTGCTGGTTCGACCGTCAATAAAGATGTTCCGGAAGATGCTCTCGCAATTGCAAGAGTTAAACAAGAGAATAAAGAAGGCTACGCAAAAAAACTTTAATACCAAAACAAAACGGGTTCTCAATGAGTACCCGTTTTAGTAAGTATGAGCGCATCTGTTTAATTACATAGGCTTGGTGGCTTTTTATATTGCTCATATCACTCACAAAGAAACCATTAATCATTTTCTTACGAAAATGAACTCATCGCCTTATCTTTTGATCCAACCAATCGCTGTCGCCCCTGGTCCAGCATGAACCGATACAGTTAACGAAAGTGGTAATTCAACAACGGTGATACCTGGATAAGCTACTAAGACTTTTTCTTTAATCAATGCTGCTGCTTCCGGATTTTCCATGTGAATGACACCGATTTCATCTTTTGTTGTATCTAAATTTGCTTCCACCGCTGCATTTACTAAGAAATCAATTGCTTTTTTGAATGTGCGGACTTTTGATAACGGTGCCAGTGAACCATCGACCATCGTTAAAATTGGCTTAACTTGTAATACACTTCCAAGACCAGCTTGAATTGCTGATACGCGTCCACCTTTTTTCAAGTTAGTCATATCATCAATTGCTGCAACAAGACCAAGATTATTTCTTAAAATATCTAATTGTGCTAAAATTTCTACTGCTGACCGACCATCATTTGCCATTTTAGCTGCTTCAATTGCTAAAGCACCTTGTGGATAAGCAACTACCTGTGTATCGAAAACATGAATTTTATCAGCATCAACCATTGCCGCTGCACTTACTGCTGACTGATATGATCCACTTAATCCACTTGAAATCGTTAAGTGAACAATTTCTTCATAACCTTCTTTTAATAGATTTTCATAAATTTCAACCGTAACACCTGGTGATGACTGTGATGTCGTCGGTAATTCTGCTTGTGCTTTTGATAATTCAATGAATTTTGCTGGGTCAACTTCTTTGAATTCCTGATATGAATCCGTCCCGAAAATAATTATTAAATAACTCGGGTGAATATTGTATTCTTGCATTAACTCTACAGTCAAACCACTGGTAGAATCCGAAACAATTGCGACTTTCTTTGACATGGAAATCATCTCCTAGTTACTTTTTAGTAAATAGTACGAATCATAAATAGTTTGGTTATTCGAACTATTTCATTATTTTATCACAATATATTTTGCTTGTCAAACGATTTTCTTTTAGTAATATTTATTTTGATCTTTTATACCATGCAAATGCGACTGCGTCTAGACCGATATGCGTACCAACTGTGTTTCATGAATCTGAATGTTTGGATAAATTTCGCGTATCATTTCTTTTAAGATTGCCGCTTATTCTGGATTTTCCATACTTAATACGCAGAACTCGTACTCATTTTCGTCAAGATTATCAATGCGCGCTTGTTCTACCAAGCACCCAATTGCCTTTTTGAAAGTACGCACTTTGCCAAGAGCTTCAATCATGCCAGTTTTGTTAAATGAACGATTGGCTTGATTTGCAACATACCACTGATAACCGCACCAGCATTTGATAAATGTCCACTTTTGCTCTGACGTGAGTGATGCTGTTGAATCTATAACAATTGCAATTTTACTTGGTCATATTTATCCACTCCAATTCGTTTTAGTAACAGTTTAATTCTAACAGTTTTTGACCAACTATACAAGCGCTCATTGACGATTAGACGCTTTTCAGAGTTGAAAGAGTATTAGTAGACAAATCTTATTAAAAAGATTAAAATTAAACTATTATAAATTTTACTAAAAAGGAGTCATAAAAATGCCCCTCAAATTAAGCTATCAAGCTACAGCAATCGACAATAATAAAACACTCGGTAATTTTCTTAAAGACCAAAATCTCTCAAAAAAAGCCGTTATCGCCCTTAAGCATCGCGGTGGGAAAATCTGTGTTAACGAAACTAAACGAACAACTAGACACCTAATTAGCGCGGCGGATGTTGTAACGGTAACATTCGCTGATGAGTCCGTGAGCAATACGCTGCTACCCGTCAAAATGGAAATCGAGATACTCTATGAAGATGACTTCCTGCTTGTGGTCGACAAAAAAGCAGGTCTGCCTGTAATTCCAACGGGGAGTCATGATATCGGACTTGCCAATGGTCTGCTCACTTATTACCAAAACACTGGGCTAAAGTCAACTATACATTTTATAAATCGTCTTGATAAAGACACTTCGGGACTACTGATTATCGCAAAATACCGTCATATTCATCACTTAATGACTGCCGAACAAGGGTTAATTACCCGCAAATATTACGCTTTAGTATCCGGAATTTTAAAAGATTCTTTTCGGATTGACCAGCCGATATACAGACCATCACCGACTAGCGTCATCCGAGTTGTTCATCCTAAGGGTCAAAAGGCTATAACCAATATCAAAGTTTTACAACATTTCGCCGATAAAACTTTACTCAGTTGTACCCTTGAAACAGGACGTACACATCAAATCCGAGTCCATCTTAATCATATTGGGTATCCAATTTCACAAGATCCTCTTTATGGTAACGGAACCCCCACAGACCATCAGCTACTTCATAGTTATTTCCTCGAATTCAAGCATCCTATAAGCGGTGAGAATTTGACTTTTTCGACCATGATACCAGAACGTTTTGGGATTGGTTGAAAAAGTTATTGAAAAGTGTTATAATAAAATGATTGAAAGTTAATAAACAAGGTGGTTTTAAATATGGCAGCAAAATGTAAAACGTGTGGTGCAAAACTTGAGTTTAACGAAAGTCGGTGTGGTTATTGTGGAACTGTTTCAGCAACCAGTGGTACAGGAACGCAACCGCAAGAATTACAAAATCAGGTAATGCAAGAGAATAGTTATAATCAATTTAATCAATCGTCTCAACCGACTCGCAACAAATTAGGGATAACATTGCCGCAGGAGTTTTCGCGAGTATTAATGTGATCTTGTTGATTATTTATACTTTCCATTTTTGGGGGCTAATAATGGCTGAGCTTGATGGTCTCTTTATTGCAGAAGCTGACTTTGCAGTGCTTGGTATCTTAGGGATTTTAATCTACTGCTTAATGATAACATCACTAATTTTGCACATTGTTGGATTGATCCAGTCGCGAAAACATGGAATTTCAATCGCTGGTCATGTTTTGGGAATTATTGGTGCGTCATTGACAATGTTAACAATAACAGTTTTGTCGTTTGTGTCGGTTATCTTATTCTTGCTATCAGCAATCTTCACGTTGATGCAAAGGAAAGTACGTTAATTATTATCTAACAAATCCACCTGAAATTTTCGACGATGATGATGATTTTTGAGCGAAAATGAAAAACAAGCTCAAAAATGAACTTGTTTCAAGTCAGATTACCTAGCCACAAAAAACTTATTTGATTCAACCAGCGGTCCTTGTACCATCTGAAATTGTGGTGGTATCGGTCTCGGTGGTATTATTTGTGCTGGTAAAGGCTGAATCGGTACTGGTACGAACTGTTGTTGTACTGGCATCGGTACTGGCATCGGCATTGGCATTGGACCGTACATCGGTCCGCACGCTGGCCCACCACAAGGACGTCCCCCGAATCCACCAGCAAGTGCCCCAACAGCAAGTCCGCCAACGAATGGTAAGAATCCGAAACGCTCATCATTTGGATTAACCGAGTACTGATTTAAATTTGGAACTTGATTTAACATAATATAAAAGCCCCCCTAATAGCTTGTCTTATTATTTTATGACAAACTTCCGTTAGGGGTGCTTTTGTTTTGATAAATAAACTTCATACTTCGGTGTCAACTTCTTCACTTGCAATTCTCATGTACTATTTATGCCCAAGGGCATTGGTTCAACTAACGCAAATGTCGTGGTTTCCATTGCTCATATTTCGCAGAGAAGTTGAACACCATCCACTGGAAGTTCACTGTCGGTTTCGCAGTAGTTCGTTTTGCTCACTTTGGTCAGCGCAAATTTGCGAATTTCATTGACGTATACTCTGGTTGCTTGTTCCTTGTTTCTTGGAACTGTTTTATTTATTTCCCAAAACGTTTTGGGATTAAAACGATATTCTATTAATCAGTTTGACTAATTAGCAAAAATGAATCAATACTCGGCGGTCGCAAAAAGTTTTGCGGGGTTTGAAATCGAGCTAGACCTGCTGAAACATGTAAGGTAAAGTGGTCAGCGAATTGGTAGGTGCCATGATAGAATTGGAAACATGGTGCGTTACGGTTGGTTGTATCTTGAGTAGTCAAGCAATGTCCTGAGAATTGGGCTAAGAGTGGATAATCAAAAGCTATATTGGCAAAAGTCGGAATACTTGCAAGTAAAATGTTGGCACGATCATTCATTGTATGACCACTAATTAATTGTTCCGTGGTTGCGCGATCGTTAAGTGGGTGGGCACCGATGAAGTTAATACCATTTGGTGATAAATTAAAAACTTGCATTGAATCATTGTTCAATACTCGAAATCTGGCATCAGTTAATACACGAATTGTTTGACTTTTGTGTGCAAGATCGTTATACCCAAGGACAGCAAGCTTCATTAAATCAGCATCTAATTCTGAAAGGATTTGGATGACATCGCGGTGGAAGATAAGTCCTTCTGGCAGAAATAAATTGCCAGTGAAGATGATGATTTCAGGGGCTAAATTATTAACCGTTGTAACAGTGTTTTCCAATAATTCAAGACAACTTTCTTGTCGCACCATAATATCACTGATTTGTACAATTCGGACGCCATTAAAAGACTCCGGAATTTCCGCAGAAGTGATAAATATTTCGTTTGGTGTTACCCTGGCACGACCAATTTCGTGGAAATAAAAATAAAAGCCGATGACCAACGTGCCAATTAGTATATTAAAAGTTAATATTTTTTTCATGTTGAAATTATATCATAAATTTATCCGTTGTGGTATACTAAAATTATGGATTTTTCAAGAGGTCGCACATTTACCTAATCCCACCTTGAAATCGTCGATTAGTTGGTGGCAGTTTTGTCACTATACTAAGAGACGTAAATTGTAGTTTGCCTAGAGGCAAATGAGATTAAGGCGACAACATAAAGTGATAAAATGCAACAAATAATAAGATTTTAAGGTGGGATTAGGTAAAATGAACAAATTATTATTAATCGACGGCAACAGTTTAATGTTTAGGGCATACTTTTCAACCGCTCACAGTGGGCGCCTGATGCAAACGAAGGCTGGTTTCGTCACAAATGCCCTCCATGGCTTCATCAATATGATGAATAAAGTGGAAAAAGACTTTGACTACACGCACATTCTCGTTGCTTTTGATGCTGGAAAAAAGACTTTTCGCCACGAATTATTAGAATCGTACAAAGATGGTCGAGCGAGCACACCTGATGACTTTCGGTTGCAGATTCCGATTATTAAGCAATATCTTGATTTAAAGGGGATTCCCCGTTATGAGATTGCTGGTTTTGAGGCGGATGATATTATTGGTTCGTTTACGCAGATTGGTTGTGAAAAATCATTTGACCACATCGAAGTAATCAGTGGCGATAAGGATTTACTTCAACTCGTCAATGACTGCGTCACCGTGCATATTACCCGTAAAGGCGTGACGGAACTCGAAAGTTATACGCCAGCGGAAATTATGGAAAAATACGAAATAATTCCTGACAAAATGACTGACCTCAAGGGGATGATGGGTGATCCATCTGATAATCTTCCAGGAATTCCCGGTATTGGCGAGAAGACTGCGATTAAATTACTAAAACAATTCGGAAGCCTTGAAGAACTATTAGAACGAACCAATGAGTTAAAAGGGAAACAGCGTGAAAACATCGAAAATAACAAAGATTTGGCACGACTATGTAAAGAAATGGCTACGATCAAGAAAGATATGGATATCCTACCGAAACTTGATGAGATTATGCCTACCACAGTTGATGTTGCAGGTCTCAAGGTATTATTTACTGAAATGGAATTCAATTCATTCTTGAAAAATCTCTCCGTAGCAGGAACTAAAGCGACATCTACAGCTTCAACCGAGGCACCAGTTGTAATGGAGTTTGAGGTTATTAATGATGTTTTAGTATTAAACCAAAAGTCATTTACGGATTGTGTACTCCATGCCGAAATTTTTGAAAATAATTACCATCGTGGGACGATTGTCGGCTTTGGGGTAATAAGTGAACAGGACTCATACTATGTGCCGTTTGAAATCGCAGAACAATCAGAAAAATTCGTTGCCTTTTTAGCTGATTCCACGATTACCAAAGAGATGTTTGATGCAAAAAAGACAACCGTTGCTTTACGTTGGGCTGGGTTAGAACTGTCTGGTATTGTGAGTGATTTATTGCTAAAAGCTTATGTTTTGAACCCATCGACGGCAGATCCAGAATTTGCGAAAGTCAGTCTTCATTATGATTACGAAGATGCGCTTTACGACGAGCAGGTTTACGGCAAAGGGGTCAAAAGAGCAGTACCAGAAGATGTTTCAGTAGTCGCGAATCATTGTATTAAAATTGCAACGGGTATTAAAACGTTAACAGAAAAATTAACAAAACAATTAAAAGAGGCAGAGCAGTGGATTTTGTATCAGGAAATCGAGTTGCCACTGACGTTTGTGCTTGCGCAGATGGAATTTGATGGAATTGCGGTTGATGTACAGGTGTTGCAAGACATGGGTGTGGAGCTTGGCGAACGAATTACCAATCTTGAAACTGAAATTCACGACTTGGCGGGGCAAAAATTCAATATCGGTAGTCCGAAACAACTCGGAATAATCCTATTTGAAGATCTTAGACTTAAGGGTAAGAAAACGAAAACAGGTGCTTATTCAACGAGTGCTGACATCTTGGCGAAGTTACGTCACGAACACCCAATTATTCCATTAATTTTAGAATATCGAACCTTGACAAAACTTTATTCGACCTATATCGAAGGTTTACAAAAAGCTCGTTTTGATGACGGCAAAGTTCACACGGTTTTCAACCAGGCGTTAACACAGACAGGACGTTTATCATCTACGGATCCCAATGTGCAGAATATTCCGATTCGACTAGAAGAAGGACGATTAATTCGCAAAGCTTTCGTTCCAACTGTTGGTAATGTATTAATCGGTGCTGATTATTCGCAAATCGAGTTGCGCGTTTTAGCACATGTTTGTCAAATGGAAAGCCTGATTATCGCATTTAATAATGACGAAGATATCCATACCAAGACGGCAGCTGAAGTGTTTGGACTGGATGTTAACGAGGTTACTGATGCCGAACGTCGAGCTGCCAAGGCAATTAACTTCGGTATCGTCTATGGGATGTCGGCATTTGGACTTTCAGAAAGTCTTGGCATCACACCAGCCCAAGCGAAAAAGTATATTGAGGGGTATTTGATAACCTACAGCGGGATTAAAGATTACATGGACTCAACTATTGCTGAGGCAAAAAATACTGGTTATGTTGAGACGTTATTCCTAAGACGTCGCTATATTCCAGAAATTAATCATTCAAATTTTATGGTGCGACAAGGCGCGGAGCGAACTGCGATTAATGCTCCGATTCAAGGCTCAGCAGCCGATATCATCAAAGTAGCAATGATTGAGGTCGATAAACTGATGAAAGCGGGGAACGTCAAATCAAAAATGGTTCTGCAAGTCCATGATGAACTGTTATTTGACGTTCCAACCGATGAAATCGAAATAATGACCGAAATCATCAAAACAGGAATGGAAAATGCGACCCAGCTATCGGTACCACTGAAAGTCGAAATCAGTAGCGGGAATAGCTGGTGGGAAACAAAGTAATGTTTTAATAAGGGGTGATATGATGGGAATTAAACAAGTAAAGCGCGGATTTGCCCTTGAAGGTGGCGGTGCCAAAGGTGCATACCAAATGGGTGTTTTCAAGGCGTATATTGAAAGTGGTCATGAGATTCATGGAGTTGTTGGAACATCAATTGGGGCAGTCAATGCAGCAATGATTGCTAGTAATGAACTTGAACAAGCGGTCGAACTCTGGGAAACAATCAGTTTTGAACATTTATTCGAACAAGAATTCATTGATGCCATGAAAATTGATAACAATTTCCCAGGAAATATTACAACCGCTTTGCGAAAATTTATATCAGAACGTGGAATTAATCAAGTGAAAATGCGTGAATATCTTGAAACATACGTTGACGAAGCGAAAATCCGTGCTTCAAGAATTGACTTCGGACTTGTAACACTGTCCATCAGTGAGCGAAAACCTTACGAAGTATTTTTACGAGATATTCCTGAAGGGAAGTTAATTGATTACATTCTGGCGAGTGCTAAACTACCGATTTTTTCACCACATAATATTGATGATAATCGGTTTCTCGATGGCGGATTTATCAATAACTGTCCAATCAATATGTTAATTGATGATGGCTACGACGAAATAATCGCCGTTAGAACGAAAGGATTCGGTGTTTATCGTCGTTTTGATAAAGATGCCAACGTAACAATCATTCAGCCGAATGAAAATCTTGGACATTTTTTCGATTTTACCGCTGATACAGCAAAAACTAATATTAAGCGTGGTTATTGCGATGGATTAAAAATCTTTCAAGGTTTAGCAGGGAAACATTATTACCTTCAAAACGTCGACATCGTAGTGGTTGTAACAAATCTTTTTGCAATAAGTGATGAGGATTTGGGACGGATTGACTATTTTAGTAAAGAAATTTACCAGAATAAGCGGGTGTTGTTTGAACGAGTAATTCCTGAAATTGCAGAATATTTGAAGTTGCCACGAAATTTCACTTATGAACAATTTGTTCTGGGAGTGTTAGAATTTGTGGCGCTGAAAAAAGAAATTCCGCGTTTTGAGGTATATAATTTCGATGAATTCTGCAAACTAATCAAGAACACACCAATGCCAAAGACAGAAAACCTTTTGACCAAAGTCGGAATTGACTTTTATGAAAAGAGAGCGACATTTGTTGAAGAAATTGTAAAATTACTCGTTTAACAGTTGACGAATGTTTTGGTACATGGTAAACTTAGTGTAAGTGAATTTAATAACAATAGGAGGAACATATTTATGAAGAAAAAAACAGTAATAATCACTGTAATCGCTGCAATAGTAGCAATCGGGGCAACAATTTTTGTGGTAAAAAAAGGTCCACAATTAAAAGAAGAATTACTTGAAAAAGTCGACAATTTAAAGGCGAAAATCAAGGATATCGAGATTTCAGACGTAAAAGACGCATTACAAGGCAAATTAACTGAAATTAAAGAAGACATCAAAGCATTCGATTGGGAAAAGTCAAAAGAAGATGTGCAAGCGAAATTTTATGAAGTCAAAGGCAAACTTAAGTCAGTAAAAAAGCATATTCCTCTAACTGAAGAAGTCGAGTAAAGACCGCAAGGAAACCATCGAAGAAATGTGAGTTTAGAGGTTCAAAGCAGAATAAAACAAGGAAAAGATATTTCTCGCACTTTTTATGGTGGGAAAATATCTTTTGCTTTTTTGTCAAAACACGTGAAAGCGTAACAAAACAGTAAAAAAATGTTGACGTTATGAATAATTTGTGATATCATTTTACGGTACTCAAAAACTGGCCCGTTGGTGAAATGGTTAACACACCTGCCTTTCACGCAGGCATTCACGGGTTCGAACCCCGTACGGGTCACCATTTCTTATATTCGGAGGATTAGCTCAGCTGGGAGAGCGCTTGCCTGACTTGCAAGAGGTCGGCGGTTCGAGCCCGTCATCCTTCACCATAATTTATTTATTAGTCCCGTTAGCTCAGTTGGTAGAGCATTTGACTTTTAATCAAAGGGTCAGAGGTTCGAGTCCTCTACGGGACACCATTTTTATTAATATGCGGATGTGGCGGAATTGGCAGACGCGCTAGATTTAGGCTCTAGTACCGCGAGGTGTGCAGGTTCAAGTCCTGTCATCCGCACCATATTATGAATTAATTGACGCTTAGACGTCTTAGAAACCCTAATGCCAAAGGGTTTCTTTTCTTTGTGTTCCATATGTCTGGCATACAAACCAAAAACCGCCGAAGCGGTTTTAATTTTAGTACAATTCAATCGTTGGTGGAACATTTGTACCATTATTGTTAAAGAACTGCAATAATTCTGGCACATAGAACCCAGCATATTCACCAAATAAGATATAAACGACACCAAATGCTACAACGAATAGCAAAAACAAGATGATGATAAAGATAGTTGCTCTGCGTCTTACTTTTTTGACTTCGGTTAGGTTTATTTTGTGAGATTCAGTGTATCCTTCGCGACGACCGCGTTCAAAGGCTTCGGCAATACGATGGTTCTGTGATAAATCTCCCTCTGCTGCGTTAGCATTTGTTTTTAATGGCGGTGGTTGTTTTGGTATTGACTTGGTTTCATCCTCGACTTTTTCGCTTTCATATTCTTCGTTCTCATTATCAATTACCATGGCAGGAACTTCTGGCATGGTCTCGATTTTAAATTCTGGAACAACTGGTAGAATAAATTGTGTAGATTTCTCAAGCTCTTTTGCCTTTGCAGACTCCTCAATGCTTGCTTGTTGTTCCGACATTACTTTTTTTACAACTGTTGCGACATAGTCGACCCAACTGGTACATTTTGTTAATGTTTCGGCATCGGTGTATGTTTGGTTATTAAGAATTAACGCTGTTGTGTGGGCTTGTCCATCGTTATCAATCACGAATTCGATTTCTATCCCATTGATTTCAAAACTGGCAATGGTTTCATCAGTTTCGACTAAAAGTTTCTTTACTAAAACACCGTTTAAATCTATTTCTTCGAGCTTTGCTAAGGTTAATTCTGCTAGTTTCATAGTAGTCACTTCCTATTTTGGTAGCTTTTCCTTAGTATACCACAAATTCCCCCAAAATAAAGCCCTTTATCCTCGAAAATTGCGTAATCTTAATGCCATTTAACAAAACAGAAATTGATTTAAAAGCCCTCGTTGCATTTTCATCCTTTAATATGATAGTATTTTTTCAACTTTGATTTTTAAGAGAATTAAAATTTATTGCATTTTGGTTGTGGCAACCGTATACTATTAATAATTGGATTTGGATGTTAGTTATAATGATGAGTTGGATATCCAGTTAGAGGTGATGCACGAAATCGTAACTGATGAAAGTTTGGTTAATGAAACTCATGAATAAAATGTTAAAAAAACAGAAGATTTGAAGCGGGAAAGTTACAAATTGGAATGAGTAAAAGGATTCTTAAAATTAAAGAAGTGATTATGGGAACCTAATGTTTTGAAAAGCATTAGGTTTTTTGTATGAAATTTTATCAAAACAGTGTTGACAACTAGAACTAAAAAGTTTATACTACTAATTAGTAACAATTATCATTAAGGAGAGGATAAGCATGAATCAACAAGTAATAAACAATTTAAACGAACAACTGGCAAATTGGAATTTACTGTTTGTCAAACTGCATAACTATCATTGGAATGTGAAAGGAAGTGACTTCTTCACGTTGCATGAAAAATTTGAAAATCTTTATGACGAAGTGGCTGGTCATATTGATGAAGTTGCAGAACGAATCTTGGCTTTAGGAGCAGTACCAGCGGGGTCATTAAAAGAATATCTCGAACTCGCAACTTTATCAGAAGCAACTGGTCGTGAAAACTCGCGTGAAATGGTCGAACAAATTATAGCAGATTTCAAAGTCATTGTTGCCAATGCGAAAGTCGGGATTGAAATTGCTGGTGATGCTGGCGATGATACTTCAGTTGATTTGTTAACACAAGTCATTGTTGCGCTTGAAAAACATATATGGTTATTTACTGCATTTTTAGGTTAATTATAGGAGGTTATCAAAATGTCATTAGTTAATACAAGATTAGAAAATTTTACAACAGATGCGTTCAAAAATGGTGAGTTTGTTACAGTTAATTCGGAAACGGATTTTGCTGGAAAGTGGAACATTGTTGTATTTTATCCAGCGGATTTTACGTTTGTTTGTCCAACGGAACTTGAAGATTTACAAGATCAGCTTGCAACTTTAAATGGGCTTGGCGTTGAAGTTTATTCTTGTTCAACAGATACACATTTCGTGCATGCGGCGTGGCATCAACATTCAGAAGCAATCGGTAAAGTTAAGTACACAATGCTTGCCGACCCGTCGCAACGAATTTCACGTATTTTCGATGTACTTGATGAAGAAAGCGGTCTGGCACAACGGGGATCATTTATTATTGATCCAGATGGTATCGTGCAAGCGGTAGAAATTACGGCGGAGGGTATCGGTCGCGATGCGTCACAATTAGTTGATAAAATTAAAATGGCACAATATGTGCGTAACAATCCTGGCGAAGTTTGTCCGGCAAAATGGAAAGAGGGCGGCGAAACATTAAAACCGAGTTTAGATTTAGTTGGAAAAATTTAAGTTCAGGATGAACGAAGCTTTAAAAACTATTGCTGAATGTTTTGCTTGTCGGATTTATCAAAACCAACCGATTGAATTAGATACAACGGCTGGTCTGCAAACATCGTCTAGCTTTGAATGATCCAAGAACGGATGAGTTTGAACAAAAAGTCAAGTGGTTTGTTGATTATGAATTCAGCATGGTGCTATTAGCATATTATCCAGAACTAACAAAAGAGCCACATGAAATTGATGCAAGTAAAGTAACTTATATTTAATATCACAATATTGCACTTAGTGTTCTACTAGGTGCTTTCTTACTAAAATGCCAATACGCTTTAGGGAGGTCGATTAAAATGCCAATTTTAGATCATGAAATTAAACAACAACTAACGCAGTATTTACCGATGCTAGAAGATGATATCACGCTCACAGTTAATGGTGGAGCTGATGCGGAAAAGTCGCAACAAATAACCAACTTCGTAAATGAACTCGCTGAACTGTCATCTCGAATTACAGTCGTAGAAAGCAAAGAAGTTAAGGAACTTAGTTTTGGCATTAGTAAAACAGGTGCGGAGCCGCGAGTGGTGTTTGCGGGATTACCGCTTGGGCATGAGTTCACTTCGCTTGTGATGGCATTGTTACAAGTTAGCGGACGAGCACCGAAAATTGAAGATGCAGTTGTAAAGCGAATTGCTGCGATTAATGAGCCAATGGCGTTTACGACGTATATGAGTTTGACGTGTCATAACTGTCCGGATGTGGTGCAAGCACTTAATATTATTGCCATTTTGAATCCAAATGTGAAACATATGACGGTCGAGGGTGGTTGGTTCCAAGCAGAGGTTAAAGCTAAAAACATTATGGCTGTACCGACCGTTTTCAAAGGGGACGAATCGTTCGCAAATGGTCGCTTAGAAATCAGTGAAATTTTAAATTTGATTATCGGTGAGACGAAAGCCGATGAATTCAATGATAAAGACCCATTTGACGTTTTAGTAATCGGTGGTGGTCCAGCGGGGGTGAGTGCGGCGATTTATGCAGCGCGAAAAGGAATTCGCACGGGAATTGTCGCTGAACGTTTTGGTGGACAGGTTCTTGATACAATGGGAATTGAAAATATCATCGGAATCCCATATACAGAGGGACCAAAATTCGTGGCACAATTAGAAAATCATGTTAATGAATATGATGTCGATGTAATGAAAGCGACACGGGCGGTTGATATTAAACGCACTGATCATAAAATCGAAGTAACATTATCAAACGGTGCTGTCTTAAATACTAAAACAGCCGTTTTAGCAACCGGTGCGCGTTGGCGTGATATTGGTGTTCCAGGTGAGCAAGATTACAAAAACAAAGGGATCGCCTACTGCCCGCATTGTGATGGACCATTATTCGCAGACAAAAAAGTTGCAGTTATCGGTGGTGGCAATTCGGGTATAGAAGCAGCAATTGACCTTGCTGGCGTCGCCCTCCATGTAACAGTAATTGAATTTACTGACAAATTAATCGCCGACACAGTTCTGCAAGACAAGTTACATAGTCTGCCAAATGTTGAAGTGATTTTAAATGCCCAAACGACCGAAATTACCGGCGCAAATGACAAATTAAATTGTCTATATTACACCGACCGGATCACAGGTGATTCACACCGACTGGATGTTGAAGGTGTCTTTATTCTAATCGGGCTGATGCCAAACACAGCTTGGCTAACTAACACACAAATCCAACTTGACGAGCGTGGACAAATTCTTGTTGACGGACACGGTGCAACCAACGTCGAAGGCATTTACGCCGCTGGTGATTGCACAAACAGCATCTACAAGCAAATCATCGTCGCAATGGGGAGTGGTGCCACGGCTGCACTCGGTGCGTTTGATTATCTAATTAGGACACATTAAATTTACTAATCCTGGAGGAATTAACAATGAGCTACCCATTTGAATTAAAACCATTGAACTATGACTACGTAACCCTAGAACCGTTTATCGACGCTGAAACGATGGAATTACATCACAGCAAGCATCTAAATACCTATGTAAATAATTTGAACAACGCCTTAAAGGATTTCCCAGAGTTACATAACTGGTCCTTGGAAAAATTAATTATCAATCTTGATGAAATTCCAGAAGAAATCCGCCCAATTGTCCGTAATAACGGTGGCGGTATTTATAACCATAATCTATTTTTTGACCTTTTAGCAAAAGATATTTCACAGCCCCAAAATGGTGTATTTTATGATGCAATTATTGCTGAATTCACCTCTTTATGTGTTTTGTTATCTGAATTTAAATCAGCTGGCATCGGTGTATTTGGTTCTGGCTGGGTATGGTTGGTGGCGGATAAAAACGGTAAATTAAAAATTATCAAAACATCAAATCAAGATGTTCCTAATTTGAGCGAATATACCCCGATTATCAACCTTGACGTTTGGGAACATGCGTATTATTTAAAAAATCAAAATCGCCGTGCTGACTATATTGATAATTGGTTAAATATACTAGACTGGCAAAAAGCAGCGGTAATTTATGAGGGGCTAAAATCATGATTACCATGCTAATTTATCCTAAATGTAGTACTTGTCGTAATGCGGTAAAATGGTTTGAAGAAAATAAAATACCGCATCAAATCCGGCATATTGTTAATGAAAAATTGACAGCGGCTGAAATCAAAGTTATTCATGAAAAATTTGGGTTACCAATCAAACGATTTTTTAACACGAGCGGACTGAAATACCGTGAATTAGGATTGAGTAGTAAAATTGACACGATGACCGATGAGGCATGTTATGAATTACTGGCAACAGATGGAATGTTAGTAAAACGCCCACTAATTTTTCATCAAAACGGAACTATGACACTTGGTTTCAAAATTGCTGACTATGAAAAGAGTTGGCTACCAAGTTAGCTCATAATATGGTATAATTAAAGCATGATCCAAATTGGGCTTTGGCGTTGTCGAAGTGGAGTTTGTAAGATCGCACTTCGACATAGCCTCTAAAGTGTTGTATGAGCTGTAGGAAACCACTGTTATTAAGAAAATAGGTGAAAAAATGTCACAACGACAAACAATTCAAAAACAACTAATCCTTGAAACGCTTGACCGATTCAAAATGATCAAAGGGCATCTTTCAATTGACGAAATTTACACCGTGATTAAAGAAATTTATCCGTCAATCAGCAAAACGACTGTTTATCGTAATGTACGGCAACTTGCCGAAGCGGGAATAATTCGTCAAATCACCCTTGAAGACGGGATTGAGCGTTACGATCTTAATACCCACGATCATCATCATTTCACTTGTACAAATTGTAATGAAATTCATGATGTTGACGTTGAGGGCATGCCCGATTTTTCGCAGTATATCAGTGAAAATTATGGTTTTAACACTAAGAAGATTAACCTGTCATTTACGGGGATTTGTGATCAATGTGCTGACTAACCAAACATACTATATAAAAACTTCCGTAAAATCGCTATTTTTAGCAAAATCACGGAAGTTTTATTATTAGACTTCCACCACAACTGTCAAAACATCATCTTGCGACTAATATTTCGCTATGCTTTGCAAATTTCTCCTAACGTACCCTCTGGTACGCATCGTCAAAATCTGCTTTGCCTAACAAAATAAAATATTAGCTCTCAAGTCTGACGTTTGCAGTTATGGGAGAAGTCTATTTTTCTTTGACAACAGTCGGAATTGTCGGGGATAATTCTACGAGTAATGCAGGGGTGAGCGTGAATGAGAAAGACTTCAGTTCATAGAATTTCATTGTTTTACCAGAATCAGAAATTTCATAATTGAAAGTCACGAGATCAGCTTCTTCCAATTTTTTTAGATGCATGTATAATAGCGGTCGGCTCATTTGTATTTCTTTTGCTAATTCGCTGACATACTTCCGCTCAGTTGCGATAATACCAGCGATTTTGATGCGCATCGGGTGCGACAAGGCATCAAATATTTTGGTATAATCTTCATAGTTAGTTAAAATCAATTTGTTATCGACCATAATTAATCAATATCTTTCATCATTTTTTCGACCGTTGCGAGACTAGTTTTAATTTCGCTTAATTCGGTTATAATCTTTTCAAGATTTTTCTGCGAGATGCTTTCGGCTTTCGCTTTGCTAACACCTGCTTTGCTTAAAAATGCTGTGACAAAAATGATTGTTGTTCCGAGGAAAAAGAATATCGGAATTATAATTTCCCATTCAGATATCATCATAATAAATCGCTCCTTATTTTTTAATTTGATAATACTATTGTGAAGTTACACGTCCAGCACCAGAAATTTGCTGACTGATACGTGGATTCCCACTATAGGTTACTCTTCCTGAGCCTGAAATACGGACATTTAAATAGTCTGAAACTGCGATATAAGCACGCCCGGCGCCAGAAATATTGATATTAGCTGTTGTTGTTTGTAAATCATTTGCATTAATACGAGTCGAACCTGAACCAGAAATATCCAGTAGATTGGTCGTTCCTGAAAGGTTGAAAGTTGATGCGCCATTTGAATCAACATAGAGGGTTTCAACATTTGCTGCAACGGAAATTCGGGCTGAACCTGAAGTATCAATATCGAGTGTCTCAGCATTGACAACAAGATTGATTGTTGCCGCACCAGAGCCACCAAGCGAGAAAATCTCAGTGTAAATATCATCCCAATTTTCCGCTCGCACTGAACCAGAAAAGTTGACTGTTGACAAACTTGGTGAATAAATGTAAATGCGTGTTCTGTTACTATTTATACCACCAAAATTAAAGATACGAACATTTCTAGTTGAGCGAATGCGTAAGATATCATTTTGGACAGTAACTCGCATATGACGGAGTAAATTCTCTTGCATCTCAATTCTAACATTGAATTCATCACTTTCAGTCCAGATTACTTCGTGATTACCACCAATATTGATACCAGTAAAACGATCGACATCGAACTCCTGTGATACGATTGGTCCACGACCAACTGGCGAACTGAAGACGATGGCTATGATAATTAAGATGGCTCCGATTGAGAATGAAATTATCGGAATTAATTTCTTTTTATTCATGTTTTATCACCTACCTTTTAATTCCATATGTAAGTATTATATTACACATGAAATGATTTGTCAACTACCAAAACAAAATATCTTGTAAAAACGGTCAAATCGTGTTATCCTAGAGCAATCAAAGGAGTTGTTGAATATGAATTTACTAGAAGAAGTACGACCAGGTGCGAATCGTTACATTAGTGGCGCTGGCGTTTTGGAGCAATTAGAAGATTTGTTACGACCGTTTCACAAGATTGCGGTAATCACTGGGGAAATTTCATATCAAGTTTTCCAAAATTACTACAACGGCGAATTTAATTATCCAGTCCATCTTTACGACGGGAGCGCCAGTGACGAAGACGGCGAACGGCTGGCTACTGAAATTAAAAACGTCGACGTCATCGTGGCAATTGGCGGTGGACGACTCCTTGATACCGCCAAACTTGCGACCGAAATTATTGGTTGCGAATTAATTATGATTCCAACATTGATTTCCAACTGCGCCCCATATGCGCCGATTATCGCGGTTTATACGCAAGCGGAGCACCAGTTCAAACGGATTGGTGTAACCTTAAAATCAAGTTTTGTGACTCTTGTTGATTGGGAATTATTACTTGCAACACCGCGTGATTATTTGATTGCTGGGATTGGGGATACGCTCGCAAAATGGTATGAAATCGAAGGGATTACTCGTCATTTGCAAGCAACAGAAAAAACCGCACCAGTCCGTCTTGGAATCGCGGTCGCAAAAGAGGTTTTGGCAATCCTAAAGGCTGATGGTCAATCAGCACTCGCCGCCCTTAAAGAGCAGAAAGTTACACCAGAATTCGGTCGAATTGCAGATACAATTATTGCATTAGCTGGCGGGGTTGGCGGTTTCGCGGGCAAATATGGTCGGATTGCTGGTGCACATGCAATCCATAACGGACTCTCATTATTGCCAGAAACCCACGCGGTATTGCATGGGGCAAAAGTCGCGTATGGTGTTTTAGTCCAGCTTGCTTACACTGGTGACTTTGACGAAATTGACCAATTATTAACGTGGTATCACGAATTGGGCTTACCGACTAATTTAGCTGGTGTTAATGTCGCAACCTTTGATCGTGATAAATTACTCGTAGTCGCTGAATTTGCAGGAAGTAAAATTGAATCATTTGTCCAGATTGACCCTAATGTAACACCAGATGGCATTCTAGCAGGGATTGAAAAAATAGAAAAACTATCTAAAAACTAATAAAACAATGACACACGCCCACCTGTTTCGCATATAATAACGGTAGATAACGAGAAAGAGGTGTGTGGAATGATTAAGAATTTTTTTGAGCAGTTTGGCGCAAATGTGCAGGTTGAAGAAGATGATGTGATGGATATGGCAGCGGACGCGGCGCAAACTGACCTTGCGGATGATACAGATGTTCGTAACTTGATTCGTAGTGTTGGAGCGATGGTTGGTCGTGAGATTGATCCAGAAGTTGAAGATCGTTTGGCGTCGATTATTACAAGCGGTGAAGCACCAACGGATATGGCGAGTTTAATGGAAATGATGAGTTAACTTTATTATTAAAACAAATCAAAAACTCCCTTTTGACAGGGAGTTTTGTACTTTATTCAATTTCATTTTCAGCTGTTGCATCAAATCTTGAACGAGCAATTTCTTCGCCATGCATATCGGCGAAAATCGCTGTTAAACGAAAGTTAGAAATTCCAGCATCCATCATAATTCCAGTGGCGATTCCTTCAAAAAAATCAGCCATTTCCGGGAAAAACAAACCAAATGTTAGTGAGTATAAATTACGATTTTCATCATCGAGTTCAATATCGTCAAGTAAAATAGTCAACAAAAATTCTTTACCATCACCAAGTTCAAGTCGAACATCTTCACCACCAGTTGCGATTTCACGAATAAGTCGGTCATGATTCTCGGCGAAAAAGGATTCAAAATTAGCTCTAATTTCTTCCTCGGTTGGTCCAGTTGGAACATAAGGCACATATACTCCTGGGACGTATTCAATCTCAGGTTCAGATTCCCTGCGACAAGCGGTTAAGGTTGTTATTAATGTAGCAGTTAACAAAATAACAAGCAATTTTTTAAACATTTTAAGACCTCTTTTCGACCATTAATAGAGTAAATTTGAGCGTTTTAGTAAGTATATTATACACTAAAATAAATCAAATTACGAGCATTTTTTGAAAAAATTAAACGTTTCCACTATCTAGTTTGCTTGTTGATAATGTGTTATAATGGAAATACTGTGTAAAATTCAGGAGGTTTTAGTAAATGTTAAATGTTTCTAACGTTAGTCTGCGTTTTGCGGACAAAAAATTATTTGAAGATGTGAGTATCAAGTTCAACCCGGGTCATTGTTATGGTGTTATCGGGGCTAATGGGGCTGGAAAGTCGACCTTTTTGCGTGTTTTATCTGGTGAAACGGAAGCGAACTCTGGTGAGGTTAACTATCCGAAAGGCTTACGGATGTCTGTCCTAAAACAGGATCACTATCAGTATGATGAGATGGTCGTTTTAGATGTGGTTATCAGCGGTAATGAAAAGTTATTACAAATTATGAAAGCAAAAGAAGCATTATATGCCAAAGAAGACTTCAGCGAAGAAGATGGGATCAAAGCGGCTAATCTCGAGGGCGAATTCGCAGAACTTAACGGATGGATGGCTGAATCGGATGCGGCAACTTTATTACACGGTTTAGGAATCCCACACGAATTACAAGATAAAAAGATGTCAGAATTGACTGGTGAGCAAAAGATTAAGGTTCTCCTAGCACAAGCGTTATTTGGTGAACCAGATATCTTGATTTTAGATGAGCCGACCAACCACTTGGACGTAAAATCAATTAACTGGTTACAAGATTTCCTCGGGAATTTTGAAGGAACAGTTATCGTTGTATCCCATGACCGCTACTTCTTGAACAACGTTTGTACGCACATTTGCGATGTTGACTACGGAAAAATCAAATTATTCGTCGGTAACTATGATTTCTGGTACGAGTCAAGCCAGTTACTTCTACGGATGCAAAAAGATGCCAATAAGAAAAGCGAAGAAAAAGTCAAGGAACTTCAAGCGTTTATCGCGCGTTTCTCGGCAAATGCATCGAAGTCAAAACAGGCAACTTCACGTAAAAAACTACTTGATAAAATTGTTATTGAAGACATGGAACCATCAAGTCGTCGTTATCCATTCGTTGGGTTTAAACCAGAACGTGAACCAGGTAATAACATTCTCCGTGTTGAAGGTCTTACTAAAACGGTTGATGGAAAAAAAGTTCTTGATAATGTGAGTTTTGTTCTTAACAAAGATGAAAAAGTGGCATTTATCGGTGATGAAATTGCGGTAACAACATTATTGCAAATCCTTGCTGGTGAGATAGAAGCTGATCGTGGCGAATTTGAGTTTGGTGTGACGATGACAACGGCTTATTTTCCGAAAGATAACACAGATTTCTTCAACGGCGTTGACTTGTCACTTGTGGATTGGTTACGTCAATATTCAGTTGACCAAACGGAATCATTTATCCGTGGTTTCTTAGGTCGAATGTTATTCTCAGGTGAAGAAGCCCTAAAAAAAGCCCGCGTTTTATCAGGGGGAGAGAAAGTGCGTTGTATGTTGTCACGCATGATGCTATCATCAGCAAACTTGTTAATGCTTGACCAACCGACGAACCACTTAGACTTAGAGGCGATTACTGCGTTAAATAACGGCCTGCGTGACTTCCAAGGAATCATCCTACTTGCAAGCCATGACCACCAGTTATTATCAACAATTGCCAACCGTATTATTGATTTCAAAGAAGATGGAACAGTAATCGACAAGATGACAACTTATGATGAGTATATCGAGATGTAAATGCAATAAATCCAAAAAACGACTAACTCGTAGTCGTTTTTTGGTGGAAAATTGCATATAATCGATGGTAAGGGGGGGGAATGATGCAAAACAAATCGCTTTTTCAACTAGCAGGTTTTGTTGTTTTAGAGCTTGTTTTGTTATATCTAATCCTCATTTACCTAGAAAAAATCTTCGGTGGACTCGGGACTTTACTTACGACAATTTCGCCCGTTATCGTCGGAATTAGTATCGCTTACTTGTTGAATCGTCCGATATCAAGACTCTATCAGCTAATAAAAAGTCGGTTACTCTCAATTGTTTTGGTATTTTTAGTAATGCTGATAATATTAATTCTGGTGGGGACTTTCTTTGTACCACTGGTCATCAAAAATTTTCAAGATTTATTTGATTTTTTGTTGTCAACCGTCAGTTTGGACTTGATTATGATTGACATTGCGGATCAATTTGGCGCTGGCGTGACCGTGTTTACGCCTTATATTTTTAGTTTCACGTCGAGCTTGTTGAATCTGATATGCTCACTGGTCGTGGCGTTTTATTTACTTTTACGCAAAGATCATCTTTTATTATTACTAAAACATCTATTTCGACCGCTATTCGGAGTGAAATTTTACCCGATTATTGCGAGTTATGCGGTAAAATCGGATCGGATTTTTTATCGTTTCATTGGTGCTCAATTACTCGATGCTGCGATTCTCGGGACGTTGGCAACGGTCGTTTTACTAATTATCGGGATTCCTTATGCGGTGGTTTTCGGGTTGTTAATTGGCATCTGTAATATGATTCCGATTTTTGGTTCGATTTTTGCGACGTTAATCACTGTTGTAGTAACCTTTTTTACGACCGGATTATCTGTTGCGATTGTTACTTTGGTCGTACTATTTATTTTGCAACAAATCGACGCTAATATTATCGGACCAAAGATTACTGGCGACGCATTGGGACTAAAACCATTACTGATAATTTTTGCGATTTTCGTTGGTAATCACTATTTTGGTCTGATCGGGATGTTTCTCGGAGTACCAGTGGTGGCGATGGTTAAATTATTGATAATGGACTTAATGGATTATCAAGAGAAAACTAAATAACTACCATAACACACTTGACCGCATCGGTCAAGTGTGTTATTATATATAAAATGACCACTCTGGTCAAAAGGTCAAAAAAGATAGGAGGTGTTTGGCAATAGGCAAGAATTCGAGGTGATAATGACTGAGTGAAACGTACGCCAATGAAACACGTAAATTTATATCAACGAAGAATTTTGAAGCGTATATGCCAAAAAACATGAATGAGAAATTTATGAAACTACCCGATGAGAAGCGGGAAAAAATATTGCAGGTAATCTGCGAAGAATTTACCTATCATAGCTACGCCGATGCATCGACGAATCGTATTGTCGAGAAGGCGGGTATTAGTAAGGGAACGCTGTTCAACTATTTCGGTTCAAAAGAAGCTTTGTATCACGATTCATTCCGCTATGTGATTGACCATTTGAAACAGTTTGCGATCACGGAATTTCCGACTGACGACTTCATTGAACGGTGCTATTTACTCGCCGAGAAGGATATCAAAATTTACCAAGAAGCCCCGTACATGCTCGACCTTGTTGCGACAATTTACTCGGCTAATCCGTCAAATATTCCAGAGGATGTCATCGAGAGCATCGGTGTTTTGTTAGCCGAAGCGATGGAAAGGTTATACACGGGCGTCGATTATTCGTTGTTTCGTAAAGATCTTGATGCGACCGTTTTGATGAAGATGATCCGTTTTACGTTTGATGGTTATTTACAGGAAGTTCTGGCGCAAGTCAAAGTTGGCGGGTTGACCACTCTGAATTTTGCTGAATGTATGACGGAGTATCAGGTGTTTTTGGAAGAGGCGAAAAAGGTTTATTATTCGGTGGCAGGATCGTAATTTTATGATATTTTAATTTATTGAAATCATAATCTGAGCAAAACTCCTGAGAAAATGAAAAATGAAAGGACGTTTTAGGATGTTAACTTTAGATGTTAAAAATATTAGTAAGTGTTTTGGTAAGTTTCAGGCGCTATCGAATGTGAATTTACAGGTACGGCAGGGCGAGGTGCATGGATTTATTGGGCCGAATGGGGCTGGTAAAAGTACAACGATTCGGGTTATTCTCGGAATTTTACAGGCGACTGAGGGTCAGGTCACGGTTTTTGGGATGGATGCTTGGCGGGACAAGGTGGAAATTCACCGCAAAATTTCTTATGTACCAGGTGATGTTAATCTCTGGCCGAATCTGACTGGTGGGGAGGTTATCGACTTGTTTATGAAGTTACAGGGAACAGGCGATAAAACGAAGCGTGATGAGTTGATCCGCCGATTTCAGCTTGACCCGACGAAGAAGTGTCGGACTTATTCAAAGGGGAATCGCCAGAAGGTTGCTTTGATTGCGGCGTTTGCGACCGAGGCTGATTTGTTTATTCTTGATGAGCCAACTTCGGGACTCGACCCGTTGATGGAGAAGGTTTTTCACGAATGCGTCCTTGAAGTAAAGGCGGCTGGTAAAAGTGTGCTTCTTTCTAGTCACATTTTATCTGAGGTTGAGAAACTTTGTGACACGGTGAGTATTATTCGCAGAGGAGAAATTATCCAGTCGGGGTCGATGGTCGAGTTGCGCGAGCAGCAGCGGGTCAATGTATCGGTGGTCGTAGCAAAAGAAATAAAAGGTCTGGAAGCGATGGCTGGGGTGCATGAAGTGGCAGAATTTGATGGGAAAATTCAGTTCCAGTTAGAGCCGCAGGCGAAGGCGGATGTGATGCGGATTTTGGCGGCGCATGAGGTCATTGAAATTGAAATTGTACCATTGCCGCTGGAAGATTTGTTTATGCAACATTATGCGCAAGGGGATGGTGAACGCTAATGAGGGAAACGTGGCAATTAATTAAATTTATTGTGCATCGTGAGCGGATTGGTTTAGCGATTTGGCTGTTCGGAATTGTTGGCTTTCTCGTTTATCTACCGTTTTTGTACGAGGGTCTTTATCCGACTTTGGCTGATCGTTATGCAGCGATGACACTGATGAGTAATCCAGCGATTGTGGCGATTGTGGGTCCAAGTACGGGGCGCTACACTTTGGCGGCGATCTTCACGCAAGAGGTGCTGTTGTTTACATTGGTCGGAATTGCGATGATGAATATTATGCTCGTTAATCGACATACACGCGTTGACGAAGAATTTGGTCGGCTTGAGTTAATCAGGTCATTTCCAGTTTCAAGTACGACCGTTTTGACTGCGGTTTTTGCTGTCGCTTTTTTTGCCAACCTCCTAATTGGTGCAACCGTTGCAACAGGGTTCGCGCTTAGCGGGGTCGAAAGTGTAACAGTGGCGGGTTCTGTTTTATTCGGAGTAATTCTTACGGTTACGGGGTTCTTTTTTACGGCGATTACCGCGCTTGCTGCCCAATTATTTTCAACTGCGAAAGGGTCATCAGGCTTCGCATTCATGGCGATGTTGGTCATGTATTTACTGCGGGCTGTGGGCGACATGGCTGGTAATTTCCTGTCATATCTTTCACCACTTGGACTTATATTACAAACACAACCATTCGTTAATAACCGTTGGTGGCCAGTGATCATCGTCTTTCTCCTCGCGGTTGCCCTTACTGGACTCGCCTTTTATTTGGTTAGTAATCGTGATCTTGGACAAGGGCTCATTTCGGCGAAAGTTGGTCCACGTGAAGCTAAACCGTCGTTGCTATCCACAGATGGTCTGGCGTGGCGACTGCAACGTGGAAACCTGATGGCTTGGTTAGCAGGGGCGCTAATCATTGGAATGGCATACGGGGCGGTGATCGGTGAGGTTGAAACCTTTGTTGGCGATAATGAAATGATTCAAATGATTTTGGCAATGACCAGTGATAACGATGTTTCGATGATTTATCAGTTTATTCCGTTCTTGGTTGCCTTTTTGGTAATTGTTTTGTTAATTCCAATGTTGGCACCACTTTTACGACTGGCGGGCGAAGAAAAGCGGAACTTGAGTGAACATTTGTTAGCAAGAGTTGTTGCGCGTAGTGGACTGCTTAAGAGTTATTTTGTGATTAGTATCATTGCGAGCGTTGTGCTACTATTTGCTGCTGGTCTTGGGTTCTGGCTAACAGGGACGATCTTCCTGACGGAACCGATTACTTTTGCAACGATCATGGGGACGATGATGGCACATTTACCAGCAGCATGGCTAGTAATCGGAATTACAACTGTTTTAGTCGGATGGTTACCAAAACTTACCAGTTCAGCTAACCTGATAATTGCGTTGATGTTCTTTATTTCCTTCTTCGGGGCGATGTTAAATTTACCGCAGTTTGTGCTGAACTTGTCGCCACTGAGTCATATTCCGAGTCTACCAATTGATGATTTTTCACTGATTAGCTTTTTAGTGATGACCGTGATCGCAGCTTGCTTGATGCTCATCGGATTTGTTGGTTATAACAAGCGTGATATCACGGGTTAAAGTTGAAAGAAAAAAAGTGTTTTGTTAGTTGAAAATTGTCTTAATTTGTGGTAACATAATCTTTGAATATAAAATTTGATTTTTAAGGTGTGAAGACAATGTTTGAAATTGAAATCGATGGATTAACATGGTTATTAATCGGGGCGGTCGTACTCATTTTTATCGTTCTAGTGGTGTATATTAATATGAGCCGAGCAAAAAAACGTGTTTACCAAAACGCACTTGATGCTTTAGAATTGCAAAAAATTGAAATTTCAAACAAGCCAGTTATGTTTGAAATTGCAAAGCTGCGTAGTGTTCAAAAGAGTGAGCGAATTATGAAATTAGTTACTGAATGGGAAAGTCGCTGGCAAGAACTTGAAGAACAGTTAGCGACGATTCAAGATAATATTACTTATGCTGAAGAAACAGTCGCATCACGTGATTATGAGCGTACCGATGAAGTTATTGGGATTATCGAAGAGGATTTGGCAAAATTATCAGAATTGGCTGATCGGTTACTTGCGGAAATTGAAAACTTAAAATCATCAGAAATGCGCAACCGTGATGGTATTGTTAAGTTACGCGAAAAGTCAGCGGCTTTAAATGAAAAATACTTGAGTAATACCACGACTTATTCTGATGCTAGTGTTTCGATTGAAGGTGCTTTTAACGAAATTGAAGAATTTTTTGCGAAATTCGATGAACAAATGGAAGAGTACCGTTACGACATTGCGGATGAACTTATTGAGCAAATTCATGCCAAATTAGAAATGGTTGAGCAAGCGTTTGAAAAAATCCCTCTTTATCGCGAAAGTATCGAAATTGACATCAAACCAATGTTCGATGCTATTTTAGATAGCCATAATGCAATGTTGAATGATGGGCTATTCTTAAGTCATTTACGGGTGGAATCGACAGTTAATGAGTATCGTAAACAGCTTGATAATGTATCTGATTTAATGCGTAACTTTGATTATCCAGCAATTGAAAAGCTATTGATTGACCTGCCGAACAAAGCAAAGAAACTTCGCGATGCAATGAAAAACGAGATTGATATCAAAGAAACATTTGAGCAAGATGTTGCAAAATTAAAAACTGAAACTGCGTTCGTTGTTAAAGAAAATGCTTCACTCAACGCACGCTATGATGCAATTAAGGAAAGTTGCTTATTAAAGACTGATGATGAAACGAATTTCAAATCGCTTGGTCATGAAATCAGTATTCTCGATGCAAGTGTTAAAAAATTAATTAATGAAGTAGAGACTGACGAAAAAGCGGTATCTGATTTGCATACGTCTGTTTTAAGTTATTTAACACAACTTGGTGAAGTGACAGAACAATTACGAATTTTTAGCGTTGAAATTGCCACGCTTTACAATGATTCACAGGATGTTAAAGAGCATGCGATCCAGTTGCTCTATGATATTAACAAAATGAAAGTTGATTTTGAAAAAGCGCCAGTTGAGAAAAATGCGCTAACTTACAAAGCACTCCTCGACAAAGCGGATGATAAAATCATGGCGTTGTTAGAAGAAGTTGTCAAAATCCCACTTGATGTCGCGGTGGTTAAGAATGGTTTAGCATCTGCAATTGAGGCTTATATAAGCGCACAACAAGAAGTAACGCTTAAGATTGAGCAATTAAAACTTGCTGAACGCCTGTTGGTATATGGTAATCGCTATATTGAGCGTGAAGGTATGTACTTGATGGATCTTACAATTGCTGAAGACCAATTCCATCAGGGGAATTACGAAACTGTCATTGACAAGATGTACAAAATTCTGGTCGACATTGAGGGTAATGCGTTCTTCAAGGTGTTTGAGACACTAAAAAACGAGTTAAACTGTAAAGTGATTTAAGGGTATCACTCATACTCCATTCAAACATATTTTCATAAATCTTCCCAATTAGCGTGTCATTTTCCGTAGTTGCATGCTTTAAGTTAATGCCATTCACTACAAAATAAGCGTTCCCAACATCGGTTCTACCACGTTTCACACCTCAGGCTGCCTAGCTACTTTGTGTACGTTTCACTAAGCTCGCAGGCTCGCTAGGTCAGCTTTATTGGTATTTCCTTGTCTTGAAATGATTTCTTGAAAATCCCACTTGAACGAGTAGATAGAGAAACCCTTAATGTTTTAGTAAAAAAAGGGGTTTTGGTAATTGCCAGAACCTTTTTTATTGCGTATACTATAGTATTATATAGCTAAGGGGCAAATCTTTATGAAACAAGAATTTATTTATTTAGACCATAGTGCAACGACGAAAGTTGACGATGAAGTAATGGATACCTACATCAAAGCGAATGATAATTTCTGGGGTAATGCGAGTTCTTTGCATAATTTTGGTGCGATTGCGGAAACTGTTTTGTTAAAAGCAAATCGGCAAATTTTGGATTTATTAAACGCAAATAATCATCAAGTTATTTTTACTGGTGGTGCGACTGAGAGTAACAATTTAGCAATCAAGGGATTGGCTCAGGCAAACCCAAATGGTCATATTATTACCACGAAAATTGAGCATCCGTCAGTTTATGAAGTGTGTCTTGAGCTGGATAAAGCAGGGATTCGCGTGAGTTATCTTGATGTCACAAAATCTCACGCTGAAATCATTCTTGAACTCGAATCGTTGGTTACGAAAGATACGTTTTTAGTGAGTTGTATGCACGTGAATAGTGAGATGGGAATGGTATTGCCGATTATGGAAATGGGGCAAGTATTAGCTAGGTATCCGCGGGTAAAATTCCACGTTGATGCGGTACAAAGTGTCGGGAAATTACCGCTTGATATTGATACAATGCAGATTGATTTATTATCAGCATCTGCGCATAAAATCCATGGTATCAAAGGGATTGGATGTTTAATTGTTCGCAATGGTGTAAATCTTGTACCACAAATTGCTGGTGGTGGGCAAATGGGGGGGATTCGCAGCGGGACGGTCAATGTTGCTGGCGCAGCCTCCTTTGCTAAAGCGATGCGTTTAGTTATCGAAGGTCAAACCAAATGTTTTAGTAGAATTAAAGAATTATATGACTATTTACTAAAACAAATGGCAGGTATCGACGGGGTACAAGTCAATAGCATTTTCACGGCGCAGTCACCTTATATCGTGAATTTCTGTGTCGATGGTGTTCGAGGGGAAACGATGGTGCACGCATTAGCAGAACATGAGGTTTACATCTCGGCGAAATCAGCGTGCTCATCGAAGTCAAGTAAGGCTTCATATGTCATGTTGGCACTCGGATTTGACGAACGAACCGCAACCGAAAGTTTGCGAGTAAGTTTTGCTCATAATACAACTCGGGACGAAATTGAAAAATTTATTGAAGTACTAAAACAAGAAGTGCAAAGGTTGCGATAAACAATCTTTGCTTTTTTTTGAAAAATGATATCTCTTTGTTATTATTCACAGTTAAACTCGACTATTTAATCAAAATTTAGCACTCATTCCCAGTTTTCGGTGTAAAAGTATCGTAAACTGGGACTTTTCACCCTAAAACCAATATTTTCGAATCAGCTGTGAGTCAATATGTCATTAAGTTAAGGAAAAAATGAATAGTAACGTCTTTTTTAAATAGAATTAAGATTGTATTATCATTATTAAAAAAGCTTTGTTTTTTTTAGCATGATATAATTAATCGTTTTCTTTGCGTGCCTAAACGACTTTAAAATCATTTCAGATTGTAAAAATACTGCCCTTTTTTATCACGGTTTAGCGTGTATAAAGGGGCGGTATTT
>JGI990J12352_1000017_pt1 | contig 34964 bp, 33 predicted proteins | sample Intmic4MA4BA4MSA_FD_12352 | JGI IMG/M metagenome (IMG submission 12352) | reverse complement strand
TTAATGAGACAATACCGTTTAAATAAAAATTTCAAAATTCGAGGAAGTAAAAACCTTCCAGTGGATGGTTTAACGACTCGTACTAGGAAAGTATGTGAGGTGGCGCTGTCGATGAAGTTTGGAATTTTTATCAGGTTTTGGATGGTTCATTCCGGATTGGTGTACTAGTCTAATATTTTGGGGTATGGTATACTCGTAACGTCTATACCCATTTAAAAATTGGGAATTTCATTAAAGATGGAGGTCTCTCATGAACATAGCGGTCATCGGCGTTAATCATCACGTCGCACCCATTAGAATAAGAGAAGCTGTATCATTCACAGATAGCAAAAAAGTAGTTGCAACTAACCATCTGTTAGATCAAGGTTTAATTGAGGTTGTGATTCTTTCAACTTGCAATCGGAGTGAAATTTATTTCCATGATGACGAGGTTGAGGGAAATATTTCGCTTATCAAAAGCTTCTTTTGTGATTTTTTTCAAGCGCCTGAAATCGAGACTTATTTATTTTCCAAAATCGGAGAGGATGCGTTGTGGCATTTATTGAACGTAGCCGCTGGTCTTGATTCCGTTGTTTTAGGCGAAGATCAAATCCTCGGACAAGTGAAAAGCGCACATGAATTTGCGCAAAATATCGGGTCTAGCAAAAAACTTTTCAACAAGCTTTTCCGAGTAGCCGTCGAGACGGCAAAGGAGGTTAAAAATAAAACAAAAATTTCAGAACAACCGCTTTCTATTAGCTATATTGCGGTTAAATACCTCAAAGAAAAAGTGGCAACATTTGAGGAACAGAACATCATGATTATTGGTACTGGGGAAATGGGGCGCTTGGCACTCAAATACTTATCCACAGAAAATCCACAGATGATTTATCTAGCAAACAGAAGTGCCTCTACAGGGAACGAATTGAAAAAACTATATCCAGAAATCACAACCATCGCTTACGAGGATCGTTATCAATTTTTAAATAAAGTGGATATTGTCATTAGTGCCACATCCGCACCACATATGGTCATTAGAAAGGAATCTTTACCGAAAATCAAGAGGAATCTGTTACTAATGGACATCGCCTTACCTCGAGATATTGATCCAGAGCTAGGGGAACTTGAAAATATTCAACTTTATGATATAGATGTTCTAAAAAGCATTCGCGATGAAAACGTAGCATTAAGGCAAGAACTCGCAGAGACTGCGCAAGTAATTATTAAAACACGCAGTAAAGAATTCATCAAATGGTTAGCACTCGCTCATGTTGATGCAACTATAAAATCATTAAATCATCGTTGCGAAGAAATTAAAGAAGACGCAGTAGCATTTTTAGAAAAGAAATTAACATTAACCGCAAAAGAAAAACAGCTCATAGATTCTGTCACAGCCTTTGCGCTCAAGCGACTAATCAGAGAACCTATTTTACATTTAAAACAAACCGAAGATAGCGGGCAACGCGAAATTTACATAGAGATGACTGAAAAATTATTTAACATTAACTGATACTATAGTATTAACCAAACAGACCCGAAGGCGGATTATGCCGAATACTACCGAATTCGATTGCTAAAGGTTTATATTGACCAAACCAAGTTTTCTGTTTGGTTGGGTCAATGTCAATACTATAGCGAATCAGTCTCATGACAAAAGGAAGGGAATTTTATAATGAAAAACGAAAAATCTAGATACCTTTACCAAGAAGCAATTAAATACATTCCAGGCGGTGTAAACAGTCCAGTAAGAGCTTTTAAATCAGTCGGACTAGACCCCATTTTTATTGATCGAGCTCACGGTAGCCGTATTCACGACGTAGACGGAAACGAATACATCGACTACATCTGCTCGTGGGGACCACTCATGCTCGGTCATAGCCCTAAAGCATTGACAGAAGACATCGAAAAAGTCATTGAAAAGGGAACAAGCTACGGCGTTCCATCCCAAGTGGAAGTAGACATCGCTAAACTCATCGTCAAAGCCTATCCCGCCATTGACAGTGTCCGAATGGTTAATTCAGGTACAGAAGCAACCATGAGCGCCTTACGTGTCGCAAGGGCTTACACCAATCGAAACAAAATCCTGAAATTTGAAGGTTGCTACCACGGTCACTCAGATGCATTGCTGGTTAAATCAGGGTCTGGAACCATCACGTATGGCGTGCCGACAAGTCCAGGTGTACCAGAAGATGTCGTTAAAGATACAATTGTAGCCAAATACAATGACTTAGAAAACTTGCGGCACGTCTTTAAAGAACATGGGAAAAATTTGGCAGCTGTTATCGTGGAGACCGTCGCTGGCAACATGGGCGTCATTTCAAGCACAAAAGAATTCTTAAAACTAATGCGTGACTTATGCACCGAGTATGGGACTGTTTTAATTTTTGATGAAGTCATCACAGGATTTAGACTAAATTATCAAAGCTCTGTCGGACACTTTGGAATCCATCCTGATATGGCTTGTTTCGGAAAAATAATCGGCGCTGGACTTCCTGTTGGCGCTTATGGTGGAAAGCAGGCAATCATGGATATGGTTTCACCAGTAGGACCCGTCTATCAAGCGGGAACTTTATCAGGGAATCCGTTGGCGATGTATATGGGGAAGAAAAATTTAGAAATCTTACGTGACTGTCCCGAAATTTATGTCGATCTTGAAAGAAAAGCTAAAAATCTTGCTACTGGGTTAAGAAAAGCAATCCACGAACTTGGACTAGATTACACAGTCAATCAGGTAGGCTCGTTAGTTACGCTTTTCTTTACCACTGGATCTATTAACAACTTTGATGATGTCATGCGTTGTGACACGTCTTTGTTTAATAAATACTTTAAATCCTTATTAGAACAGGGAATTTTGATAGCGCCTACACAATTTGAAGGAATGTTTTTATCAGCGGCACATACAGATGAAGACATCAAACATACCATAAACTGTTGCCATCACGCTTTGAAACATGCACATGATTTAGATTGATATTGATTCCTTTTTGAAATCATATACAACGCGTAAGTTTGCTCACCCAAGCCACGGATTACCTGCCATGATTAACTAAACTCGCGAATTTCGCTCGAGTTAATCTATGGGTGGCATAAATTGAACTATATATCGCACTTCGTGTGCCAAGTTCAGCTTTGCACTTATCGCAGATTAGCTAATGCCTCCTACGTCTGCAAGTTAATCTATGCGCAAAGCATAAGTTGAACTATATGTCGCACTTCGCGCGCCAAGTTCAGCTTTATCTGCGGCTTGGGTATTATGAGCCGCTGCTCCACTTCAACTCATAAACTTGTGCAAATCTCTTATTTCCATTTGCTTTTGACGTCGTAGACAAAAAAATGAAAACTTCAAGATGTGCAGAAGTCTTGACATATTCGTCTCAACTTTGATTACAGCGCTAGATGTATGATTTTAATGAACTTTCTGGGAGGAAGGTGAGGTTTTTATGACTGAGAAACATGTTAATATTGAGTTATTAAAAAGTATGAACTTATTTGAAAACGCTTCTTTAAAAACGTTAGAAGCCTTGTGTAAAACAATGAAAATCGTTTACTATCCAAAGGGGAGCCACGTTCTTCGCGATAAGCAACAATCTGAGACCATTTATATTGTTCTTTCTGGGAAGTTTGTTATTTATAAAATTAATGACACTGGAAATAAGCGAGTCATTTTCATTCAAGGTACTGGCATATTATTAAACGATAATCTAAAACCGAACTTACTTAGCGCTATTTATGCGGAAAGTTTTGAGGATTCAGCAGCGCTAATTTGTTCAAAAAATCAATTTTTGGATTTGATAAGTCAAGATTTCAATCTGACACAAGCGGTGATTGAGCAATATTCTTCAAAATTGAGAAGGACTTGCCGTCAATTGAAAAATGCGCCAGCTAATATTTCCATTGAAAAAAAATTAGCTGCTAAAATATATGCTTTAAGTCGAGACTATGGCATTGAAACATCAAACGGAATTTTGATAGACCTTCCACTCACGGTAACTAATATCGCAGAAATGCTGGGAACGCAGCGTGAAACCATCTCCAGATCATTAAAAAAATTAGTTCAGGAGAAACTGATTGTTTATGAGAAGAAAAAGATTCTAATTAAAAATTTAGAAGAAATTGCAAGATTTCACAAAAATATAAAAAATTCATAAAAATTACATTTCCGTGACCTTTGTCACGGTTTTTTTTTGTGAAAAAAATTATAATTATAGAAAATAGACATGAAATTTAGAAAACCGTTGCAATAACACCCGCAAGGAGATGATAAAAATGGGATTTCAATTGGAAAGATCACAGTTTGATCACATATTAACAGAGTGGAAAAAAAATTATGTTATCTATGCACCTAAACGCTTTGAAGGGGCTGGAAAATTCTCAGATACTGATCAAATACGTTACGGAAAAATATCATCTGTTGATGAAATCATTTTCGGCGAAAAATCCCTTTTCTCTTATAAAGAGGTGTTACTTCCTATTACTCAAACGCTGTTTTTCTTTACTGAAGATGAGGTAAAGGTTGCAGAAATGAATGCACGTCAACTCATTGTTATTTTGCGCAGTTGTGATTTTCACTCTATTCGTCGTTTGGATGAAATCTACTTACGTAATGGATTTGAAGATGTCTATTATAAAAGATTCCGTGAAAATACAAAATTCATCGTCATGGGATGTGAGCAAAGTTTCAAGAGCTGCTTTTGCGTTGATATGGGAACAAATACATGCGAACAATATGATGCTTACTTACATCTAGAAAAAGATTTAGTGGAGCTAGAGATTAAAGATACCAATCTCTTAGAAACCGCCAATCTAAGTAAACATGTAGAAGTTAAAGTTACACCTAAATTTGTAATGGAAAATGACACACGTGTGAATATTCCTGAAAAATTGGACTTAAAGGTTATTTATTCCGATATGTGGGAGGAATACAGCGCTCGTTGTATTGGTTGTGGTCGTTGTAATTTTGTTTGTCCGACTTGTACATGCTTTACGACTCAAGATGTTTGCTATAAGGATAATTCTAAATGTGGGGAACGTCGTCGTGTTTGGGCATCTTGTCAAGTTGATGGTTTTACTGACATGGCTGGAGGCCATGCCTTTAGAGAAAATAAGGGTCAGCGTATGCGTTTTAAGACGATGCACAAAGTTTCCGATTTTAAGAGTCGTTATGGTTATCACATGTGCGTGGGTTGTGGGCGTTGTGATGATGTTTGTCCTGAATATATATCGTTTTCAAATTGCATTAATAAGTTAAATAGAGTCGTGGAAGAGGTGGAATAACGATGGCAAGGAATGAATATATTCCATTTTTATCAGAAATAAAAGAGGTCATTAAGCATACAGAAATCGAGTACACATTTCAAATGTCCTATGAGAAAGAAGATGCGAAGCCAGGACAATTTTTCCAAGTGTCGATTCCTAAATTTGGAGAGGCACCAATATCTGTCAGTGGTATCGGTAGAGGTTATGTTGAGTTTACCATCCGCAAGGTAGGTCGCGTGACTAATGAAATTTTCACACGTTATAAAGGGGATCAATTGTTTTTGCGTGGACCTTATGGAAATGGTTTCGACGTTGCAAATTATAAAGGCAAAGAGCTTGTTATTGTAGCAGGGGGGACTGCGCTGTCGCCTGTACGCGGGGTTGTTGATTATTTTGCTAGTCATTTAGATGAAACATTGGGTCTTACTCTGATTGCAGGGTTCAAATCACCTCGCGATGTTTTATTTAAAGAAGATATTAAATCGTGGGAAGGAAAATTCAATACGATTATTACAGTTGACCAAACCGAAGAGGGTTACAAAGGATATACTGGATTGGTGACATCTTTTATTCCAGATTTGAAAATCAATGATTTGAATGATGTCCAGATTATTATTGTAGGACCGCCAATGATGATGAAGTTTACTGTGCAAGAATTTTTGAAACGTCAGGTTCCTGAGGAAAATATTTGGATTTCCCAAGAGCGAAGAATGAGTTGTGGCGTTGGAAAATGCGGTCATTGTAAGATAGATGATGTTTATATTTGTTTGGACGGACCTGTGTTCAACTATACAAGAGGCAAAGATTTGATTGACTAGGAGGTGTAAGTAATGGATATTAATACTAAAAAACTTAAAAAGAATGCATTTCGTGTGACCAAAGAACGTGGAATTGCTGCTTCAAGGGTTCGAATTCCTGGAGGATTTTTAAAAGCTGAGCACTTGTTACAGGTTCACGAAATTGCCAATAAATACGGAGACGGAAATATTCACCTCACTACGCGCCAGGGTTTTGAGATTTCAGGCATCAAATTCGAAGATATTCCAAAAGTCAATGAACTATTGCAACCGCTTATCGAGGGGTTAGACATTAACCAAGCTGAACCTGGAAATGGTTATACATCCGCAGGAACACGAAACATTGCAGGGTGTATTGGCAATAGAATCTGTCCTTTTGCTAATTATGATACGACCTCTTTTGCCAAGCGTATTGAGAAAGCTGTTTTCCCTCACGATTTGCACTTTAAAATTGCATTGACAGGTTGTCCGAACGACTGTATTAAAGCACGTATGCATGATTTTGGGATTATCGGTATGACTTTACCAAAATATGAAATGGATCGCTGTATATCGTGTCAGGCATGTGTTCGCATGTGTTCAAGGAAAGCAACGGGCGCTTTAGAATTTGAAAATGGTAAAGTTGTACGCAATCATTCAAAATGTATCGGCTGTGGTGAATGCGTGCTTAACTGCCCAACAAGCGCATGGATGCGTAGTAAGGAAAAATACTACCGTCTGGCAATTATGGGACGTACGGGAAAGAAAAATCCACGTTTAGCAGAAGATTTCATCTTGTGGGCTGATGAGGAAAACATTATTAAAATCATTAAGAATACTTATAAATACGTAACCGAATACATTGATTTAACTGCACCAGGTGGAAAGGAACACATTGGTTACATTGTTGATCGTACTGGATTTATGGAGTTTAAGAAGTGGATTCTTCAAGATGTCGGGTTAAAAGATGAAGCCATTATGAAAGAAAATGTTTATTGGGGTGGTATTCATTATTAATACTATAGCGCTGCACCAGCAAAACAGAACTGAATTTTTTAGATTAAATTCCTTTAACAGTTGTATCTAATAACATTCGGTATAAATGATTTTGGTTCTGTTTTGTTTGGTTGAAGCTATCATTCACATCAACTCCAAAAATGTGCTAAAAAATGAGAAGTCTAAGTTGGCACGAAATGGATCAACTTAGACTTTTATGTCTTAAATATGACTAAATGCCAAGTTACAAAACAAAGCTAACTTATCTATTAAGATAAGCGAGAAATAAAAGACTAAATATAAAAGTCGATTAGTATAAAAGCAATTTAATTTTTATATGAAGGAGAGTTTCTATGAAAAAAATTCAAACATCTTGCAATTATTGTACACTTGCTTGTAACCTTGATTTCTTTGTGGAAGATGATACCGTTAAAAAAGTGATCCCTACGACAGATTATCCCGTTAATAAAGGATTTGCATGTATAAAGGGGCTGAATTTAAATCATCAAAATAAAGTCTTCAAACCAAATCCGCTGCCACGGATGAAAAAATCTGATGGAACTTTTGAATATCTGAGTTGGAATCAAGGAATTCAAACAACAGCAGATAAATTAAAAGAAATCCAAGATAAATATGGACCAGAAAGTATCGCTGGTCTTAGTACTGGTCAAATCCCACTTGAAGAAATGGCACTTTTAGGACATGTCTTGCGTAACTATATGCGAACAAATCTCGATGGAAACACGCGCCTTTGTATGGCTACAAGTGTCGTTGCATACAAACAAAGTTTTGGTTTTGACGCACCACCTTATACATTAAATGATTTTGAGTTGTCAGATACAATCATTTTAATTGGTGCAAATCCAGTCGTCGCGCATCCAATTATTTGGGATAGAATCCGTAAAAATGAAATTGTGGATAAGAAAATAATTGTCATCGACCCACGTCGCTCAGAAACTGCGATTAATGCTAATTATCACTATCAATTAAAAGGAAAATCAGATTTAAAACTTTTTTACATCCTCGCAAATACGCTAATCGAAAAAGGGTGGATTGACGTTGAATACATCGAAAATCACACGGAAAAATTTGAAGAATTCAAAACATTTGTTACAAATTACACGTTGGATAGCGCAGAAGTAGAAACAGGAATCACAAAAGAACAAGTTTTAGAACTTGCAACCTTAATCCATGAAGGTCGTAACGTCTCATTCTGGTGGACCATGGGAATCAATCAAGGTTATGAAGCAGTTAGAAGTGCGCAAAGTATTATCAATTTAGCCTTAATGACTGGAAATATAGGTCGTCCTGGAACAGGAGCCAACTCGTTAACAGGTCAGCCTAATGCAATGGGATCACGTGTCTTTAGTAACCAAGCAGGTCTATTTGGAGGTGGTGATTTTGACAATCCTGCTCGAATCAAAGCCGTTTCTGAAGCTTTAGAAATTGATGCGTCTTGGCTACCAGACAAGCCAACACTACCTTACAATGCCATTATTGAAAAAATTAACGATGGATCTATTAAAGCGTTATGGGTCATCGCAACAAATCCACGCCATTCATGGGCAAACAATGAAACATTCAAAGAAGCGATGGATAAATTGGAACTGCTAATCGTCCAAGACATATATGACGACACAGATAGCTCAAAAGATTGTGATGTCTTTTTCCCAGTCATCCCGACATTTCGAAAAGAAGGCACACTCATTAACACAGAACGCCGATTATCAGCAGTGCGTCCAGTACTACCTCGTGAAGAAAATGAACACTCAGATTTTGAAGTCATCTTCAAAGTGGGTGAAGCACTCGGAATGGGGTCACTTCTTGACAACTGGAAAACACCTAAAGACGTCTTCAATCTGATGAAAAAATGCTCAAAAGGGATGCCGTGTGACATTACAGGAATCAAATATGACGCCTTGGAAAACTCAAAAGGAATCCAATGGCCATTTAGAGCTGGTGACGAACTGAAAGCGGATGAACGCCGCCTATATGAAGACGGAAACTACTATACATCAAGCAAAAAGGCCAACTTTATATTTGAAACACCACTAGAAAATCCAATTCCTACAAATGAAGAATATCCTTATATTTTAAACACAGGTCGAGGAACGGTCGGACAATGGCATACTCAAACGCGTACAAGGGAAATCAATCACATCAAGGGAGCGGTTTCGAAAAAAGCTTACATCCTAATCAATGAAAATCTCGCCAAAGACCTGAATATTAGCAATAACGAGGAGATAAAAATTGCTTCTATTAACGAGGTGAGTGCTAAATTTGAAGCAAGGGTAACTGGCGATGTTCCTTACGATTGTTTATACGCGCCGATTCATTATATCGAGACAAACGCCTTAACACCATCCATATATGATTCTTTCTCTAAGGAACCGTCTTTTAAAACAACACCAATAAAAATTTACAAACAAAAGGAGGAGACTGGCTTATGAAACGGATTAAAATTGATCGTAGTAAATGTATCAGTTGTTTAACTTGCGTAACAGCTTGCTCTGTCTCCCATTCAGGCGATGACCCGCGAAATCGCGTAGTAATCAGTAGTTCTGGTATTAATTCACCTATTTTCTGCCGCCATTGCGACCTGCCCGAATGTGTGTTTACTTGCATGACTGGCGCTATGAACAAACATTTTGAAACAGGATATGTTGATTATGACAAAGAACGTTGTGCAAGCTGTTATATGTGTATCATGGCATGCCCTTACGGCGTACTCAAAGCAGATTGTTTAACACAAACAGAAATCATGAAGTGCGATATGTGTCAATCACACCCATCTAAAATGCCACAGTGTGTGGCAAAATGTCCAATGGAAGCTATAACATTTGAGGAGGTTAGATAATTATGCATTATGTTGTTATAGGGGCATCGGCGGCTGGAATTAATGGTATTACAACACTACGCCAGCTAGATACAAATGCCAATATTACTTTAATTTCCAAAGATGAATACATTTATTCACGCTGTATTTTGCACCATTATTTAGAGGGGATTCGCGATATTAAAGAATTAGAATTCATTCCAGATGGCTTTATTGAAGAAAATGACATCAACTGGATTAAAGGCACAAGCCTTGAAAAGATTGATACTAAAAATCAAGAACTAACGCTCTCAAACGACGAAATCGTTTCTTATGATAAAGTTTTACTTGCAACTGGAGCCAGCACATTTTTACCACCGATTAAAGGTCTAAATGAAGCAAAAAATGTGTTAGGTTTACGTAATTTAAATGATGCTATTTTAATCAAAGAAAAAGCAAAAACTGCCGAAAATATTGTAGTAATGGGGGCTGGTCTTGTTGGAATTGACGTTATCACTGGATTGCTACATGTCGGTAAAAATTTAACGTTAGTGGAATTTAAAAGCCATATGTTATCTATGCAGCTAGATACAAAAGCAGCTACTACTTACCAAGCAGCTTTTGTCAGCAAAGGCGTAGCGCAACACTACAACACTGCCGTTAAGGAAATTATTACAGATGAACAAGGGGCTGTAAAAGAAATTAGCCTTGGAGAGAGTCAAACGATTCCTTGCGACCTCCTCATTGTTGCAACAGGCATCCGCTCAAACATCGCCTTCCTAGAAGGCAGCGAAATTGAATGTGATGAATTTGGACTTGTTTTCAATGAATACGGCGAAACAAATGTAAAAAATGTTTATGGTGCAGGTGACGTTTCGGGTCTTAATCCTATTTGGCAAGCTGCTGTAAAAGAGGGCATCATCGCAGCCTCTAACATGACAGGTCAAAAGCGAACATTGACTGATTTCTTTGCCAGCAAGTCAACCATGAATTTCTTAGATATCGCAACGTTGTCACTCGGAACACCAGAACCAGTGGACGATACTTATCAAGTTGACGTCCAAACAGGCGAATCTGGGAACTATAAAAAAATCATTCACAAAGATGGCGTTATCTACGGCGCTATTATTCAAGGCGATTTATCTTACGCTGGCATTTTAACGCAATTAATCAAGGAAAAAATCCGAATTGACCAGGTCACGAAATCAATCTTTGATATTGATTACTCTGATTTCTTCCACTTAAATGACGATTTACATTTCAAATATTAACATTTATATAAAGGGGGAGGGTGCCAAAGGAGCTTTTGGTGCCCGATTGCAGGGACTGACGCAGAATAAAAAAATCAAAATCCAAAAGATTTTAAAATCAGAGAAAATGCTAATTATTATCATTTTTTCATGAAAATAAGTCAAATTTCTTTGTTTTTGATTTTTGAAATCTTATTCTGCGTCAGCCCCGAAAAAAGACTCATGGGTACGTGTTTTTATGTACCCGTGAGCCAGTTAGAGAGGAGAATGTAGAGATGAATGACTTAATTAAGAAAGCTGAACATTTGCCTGTTGGGGTCATTGCTACAACAGTCGGATTGGCAACGCTTTCTAACATTTATGCAGGAATTGGGTTTGAGGGCGTTCGGCATGTTACCATGATTGCGTCTATATTCGTTTGGGTGGCAGCTTTCATCAAAATGACCGTTTATCACAAGGCATTCCGGAAGGATTATAGTAATGTCGTTCCCGCTAGTTTATACGCGACATTTACCATGTTGACAATGATTTTAGGAAACTATATCTTCAACTTTCATGCAGGAATCGGACGAATTATCTGGCTCGCAGGGGTTGTTTTACATTTTGTTCACATTTTAATTTTCACTTATCAAAACGTGATAAAAGGTGTTAAGCGTGATACTTTTGTTCCGAGCTGGTTTGTTACTTATATGGGATTTTTGGTTTCAACCGTAGTCGGTGTGCCTATGGGAATGCCACTATTGTTAACCGCTATTCTTTACTACGCATTTCCTGTTTATACGATTTTAATAATCTGTATGATTTACCGAATGATAGCGCACCCTGTGCTGCCGCAATTTGAGCTGACAAAAGCAATTTTCTTAGCACCCTCAAGTTTACTCTTTGTTGGTTATTTAAATGCTTTTGAAAATCCAATCCCTGCGATTGTCTTTACCATTTATGGTATTTTATTTATCACCATTATTTACGTTGCTTGCAAGTTACCTAGTTTCTTGAGTAAACCATTTAACCCTGGTCACGCAGCGTTAACCTTTCCAACAGCCATTGCCACAGTCGCAACCTCTAGAATGTCTGACTTCTTAACAAATAACGGTTGGGGTAGGCAAGGGGAGCTAATTTATCAATTTTTCGGCATCCAATTATGGATTACAACTGCCATCATGGCTTATGTAGGATTTAATTTTCTAAAAATATTTGTCGATTCGTGTAAAAATAAAAAGATTTAAAGTCAAAAGACGAATAGCGAATTGTATCCGTTTTCCTTATTACAAAAAGACGATTAAAAGAGATCAAATGGCGCTTCGCGTCAACTATCAAACAGACCGTAGAATCCACGGCCTGTTTAAACAAAATTCATACTTAATACTAGGTCGTGTCGACACAAGTCAGAATGTTAGAAATTTAGCTTATTAGCTTCTAGACAAGGCAAGGTTTTATAGGCATATCGGACACTATGTCGAAAGAATTTTAACGACGGATGAACGTGAATCGATAAAAAGATGATGTTTTTATTCTTGCCTCGACACGACTTAATATAAAATTGACTATAGCGATAGTTCTTCTCATAGTCCGCTAGGTTGATAGTTTTATCGTGCTAAGCTAATGAAATTAAGTTGTTCAATCATCAAAGAGAGTATTATTCATATCAGGAAAATCGAAAAATTCAGATAAAGTCATACCAAGCCCAGTTGCAATTTTGTAAAGGGTGTCAATACGTGGTGCTTTCACCAAACCATTCATAAAATATCTTACCGTTGACTCAGGTAACCCTGATAAAACAGATAATTTATGTACAGATATATTTCTATCTTGACTTATGGATCGAATCCTACTGATGATTGCTTCTGAACACGTCATTTCATTCATCCTTGTTAAATGTGACTTGTTCAATACATTATATAATCATCTTGAAAAGTGATTAGGGTAATTTTGCTAACAATGTTAAAAATATATGGTACACTGAAGAAAAGTCACTAATGAAGGTTAAATATTAAAGGTGAAGGAATAGTAAAGTGTAAATTGAAAGCGTTTTGTTTTGTGTGGGTATTCACAATTGGATGAATGAGTGGTATGATGTAAGAGTAGTACTAAATTTGTCTCATCGTGAAACCATTAATTATGCTAGCAAATGTTGCTTAATGTTAATCTCTATCTAAAATCATCGTCTCCTTGAGACAATTGACAATTTTAAATAGAGATTAGCATTAAGTAATACTAATTATAGTAACACCAAAACGATAAAGAACTTTCTATTGATGAGTCAAATATTGATATAGTCGAAGCTATCAAAGTTTATTGGAAATCAAATAAGTTCTATTTCGTTTAGTTAATACTATAGTATAATGTCGACACAAGAAACAAAATGGTCTAAAAATTTGGCATTCTGACTTGTATCGACACGGCTCCATCGCAGTATAAAAAATTAAAAGGCTAGGAAGGATGGGTTCATATGTTAGGGATTAATTTATTGTTTGTTGGCTTTGTATTGTTGTTAAATGGTATTAGTTATTTAATAGAGGTTGACGATAATGTTAAAGGGCTGGTGAATGCTTTAATTGGTGTTGTTGTTGCAATCAATGCGATTTTTGAAGTTTCGCAAGGTATATTTGCTTCTGCCGCAGGGATGTGGATTTTTGCACTTAACTATTTTATTGTTGCAGCGCATATCTTCTTTGGTAGTAAAAACTGGAAAATTTTAGGAATATATGGATTATTTGTTGCCATTGTATGTATGGTATTTATCGTTGATTCAGTTCTTGCTGGCGCTTGGGTATTAGTTTACCTATGGGCCATGTGGGGAATTTTATGGATACAAGGATTCTTCTCAATTGTTTGTGGATCAAAGCTTGCAGATAAGTATACACCTCATGTTTTGATTATTAATGGTATAGCCAGTTGCCTTGTGCCAGGACTTTTAGTTTTACTGGAAATTATGACTTTATAAATCGTATAAAATTAGAATATTTATCTTGTTATCATTGACATAACAATTAATACTAATTCATGTGTAAAATCTGTATCTAAAACGCAGAAATTTTCAACCTAGACGAGGAAGAATTTAGCGTGGTGTACTCGGAAAGGTACACGAGCTCAGTTCTGACAAAGTATAGGTTGGAAAGATTAAGTTTTAGTAAGATTTTAAATGCGAATTAGTATTAGGTCGTGTCAACGTAAGAATCAAACCCTTGATAAACCACATTTGCTTCTAGGTTTTGGAACAAGTCTATTGAAATTTAAAGGAGTTGATTAGATTGGGTCAATTAGGTTTTATTTATGAAAATTCAAAATGTATTGGTTGTAGAGCGTGTCAGGTAGCGTGCAAAGAAAAGAATAAATTAAACGCTGATAATTTTTTTAGAAGAGTGGATACCATTAGCTACGAGCATAAACTTTTACATTTTAGTGTGGGTTGTAATCATTGTGAAAGTCCTGCGTGCGTTAGTGAGTGCCCAACGAATGCCATGTATATATTAGCAGATAGCACTGTCGCACACGATAAGCATAAGTGTATTGGCTGTGGGGCTTGTACCTGGGCTTGTCCTTATGGTGCAGTGAAATTTAGTAGTAAGCAAGGATTTGCAATTAAATGTGATAGTTGCAAGGATTTACGTGAAGATGGTCAAAAACCTGCTTGTGTAACAGCATGCTTAACACGTTGCTTAGATTTTGACAATGTTGATCATATACAAGGTAATGAGCATCCAAATTTTTTACCAGAAAAATGTTTAACTCACCCATCATTAAAATTAATTGGGAGGAACGTTAAATGAAATTTGTTATTTTAGGTACTGGAATTGCAGGATTAACAGTAGCAAAAACAATACGCCAACACGATAAAATAAGTGAAATCATCATGATTGGTGAAGAAGATTATTTAACCTATAATCGACCGATGATTACAAAAGCACCGTTAAGAGGCTTTGATTACAGCCATTTCATTGTTGAAAATAAGTCTTGGTATCAACAAAAAAATATTAAGATTTTGACCAATAAAAAGATATTGAAATTAGAGCCTGCTACAAAGACTATTTTGTTAGAAGAAGATGTGCAAATAACCTATGATAAATGTATTTATGCGTTAGGTGCAAAGAGTAGAGTACCAAATATTAAAGGTGCTGATAATAATCATGTTTTAGTTGCTAGAACAATTGATGATATTGCTCAAATTAGAAAGAAAATGTTGATTTCAAAGTGTGCTGTAGTCATTGGTGGTGGGGTTGTTGGTTTAGAAATAGCATGGGAATTAAAAAAATCTGGGATAAAAGTTACTATTTTAGAAGCAGCACCACATTTAATGGGAAATTTACTGGATAAAGATTCTGCAACATTATTTACTAAAAAAGTACGTGATGCTGGAATTAATGTATATACAAACGTTGAGATTGAAGAAATTACTCAAACTACTGTTAAAACAGCTTCAAATTCAAATATTGAAGCAGATATGGTCATCATGGCATGTGGAATTAAAGCTAATATTGATTTAGCAATTGATGCTAATATTGATGTTGATTCTGCTGTTATCGTTAATGAAAAAATGCAAACAAATATTGATGACATTTACGCATGTGGTGATTGTGCTAGCTACCAGAGAAATAATTTCGGTTTGATAAATGAGGCAGTTGCCCAAGCAGAAGTGGTTGCACTTAACATCTGTCAAATTAAAAAAACTTATGATATCGTTGATCGGGCCGTTTTATTTAATGGAATGAACACAGCATTATTTGCAACTGGTAAGTTATTTGGTGATGAGGTTGTTGCGCTTAATTACCAGCAAGATAAAGATGAGCAATTATTAGTTAATACACTACTTCCATCAAGTAAAACGCAAGTGAGGTATTTTTTTGAAAAAGATAAAATTGTTGGTGGGGTCATAATCGGCGATTTAAAAGAGATGTCAAATTTAAAAACTGCGGTTATTCAAAAATGTTCAAAAGAAGAATTTCTTGGGAGGTGTACTCATGTTAAATAGTAAACAAAAAGAATTGTTATTGGGATATCATTTTTATGCTAGCTTCTTTGAATCACTAGATAAAGTTGCTGATTTTATTAGTATAGATGATGAATTTATTACGACTTACCATGATTTATTTTATGGAATGGATGCAAATATAAAAATACCTTTGTGGGCTTCTACCTGTAAAACTGATGATGGTGTTTTGTTAAATGAGGTCACATTTTCAGTGATTGAATTTTATTATAAATGGGGGTATCGTCCAAATGTAATTGATGGAAATCCTGTCGATTATATCGCAAATCAATTTCGATTTTTAGAATATTTAGAAGCTAATGATTGCAAAAAAGCGTCTCATGAATTTAAGCAATTATATCTAATTGATACTGTCGATGCAATTGTTTCATCGGTTAGGGATAATTCTCAACATACAAAGATTTTAGAAATAATGGATGAAATGCTATTATTTGTTGCTAAATGTGAAGTTCCTGATTATCTTAGCAGAGGCGAATATGAATATACACAAGGTAAATTAAAACCTGCTATTATACCAGAAGAAATGAAGATTGTAAAAACAGCTGGCTTCAATAATTGTGGGGGAAGGTGTGTAATTCATGCACACGTTAGAGAGGGATGTATATTAAATATTACCACTGATAATAGTGATAATGACCCGCAAATTAGATCATGCGTTAAAGGGCGAGGATATCGCCATACTTTCTTTAGTACAGATAGACTACGTTATCCAATGAAAAGAGTAGGTGAACGTGGAGAGGGGAAATTTAAAAGAATCACTTGGGAAGAAGCCATTGATACGATAGTAAACGAGTGGATTAGAATTAAAGAATCATATGGGGTAGGTTCACGTTTTGTTATGTACGGTTGGGGGGTTGCCGCGTCTTTAAGAGGCGATTATATGATGAAACGCTTATTAAATGTTGATGGGGGATTTTTAGAAGGGTATAACACATACAGTGATGCGTGTACTGTTTACATTTCACCTTATATTTATGGTGATATATTATGTTCAAATTCAGTAGAAGATGTTTTAAACACAAATTTGTTAATTCTTTGGGGACATAATCCAGCCGAAACAATTTATGGAAGTGAGCGTAATTATTATTTTACAAAAGCACGTGAAAAGGGGATTAAGGTTATTGTTATCGATCCTAGACGTAGCGATTCTGCTATTGCCTATGCAGACCAATGGATAGGAATAAAACCTTCAACTGATAGCGCATTGGCCGATGCAATGGCTTATGTTATTTGGAGTTCGGGACTGCACAATAAGGCATTTATGGATAAATATTGTATTGGATTTGATAAAGATCATATGCCAGAATCTGCTAAAGATGAAGAAAGCTATGAAGAATATCTATTTGGAACTCGTGATGGCATTGCTAAAACGCCGCAATGGGCCGCACAAATCACAGGAATACCTGCTGATGTGATTAAAAAACTAGCCATTGATTATGCAACAGCCAAACCTGCTTGTATTTTACCAGGGCTCGGCTTGCAGCGTACAGGCAATGGAGAACAAACAACTAGAAGTTTAGCTATGCTGGCATGTCTGACTGGAAATGTTGGAATTAAAGGTGGTGGAAGCGGTGCTTCAATCTGGACACGAGCAGGAGCAGCTCAACCATTTCCAACACTTGAATCTGATTATCCAGGAACAATTCCTCACTTCCTATGGTCAAAAGCTGTTAGAGAAGGTACAAATTTCACAACTAATGATGGCTTAAAGGGTGTAGATAAATTAGACAGTAATATTAAGATGATTTTTAACCTAGCTGGGAATACGCTGGTTAATCAACATTCTAATATCAATGAAACAAAAGCAATTCTTAAAGATACTAATAAATGCGAATTTATTGTATGTTCAGATATTTTCATGACACCGAGTGCACGTTTTGCAGATATTATCTTACCTGCTGTTTCAGGATTTGAAAATGATAATATGACTGGACCTTGGCAAACAGGAGATTATGTGTTATACACAAATAAAACCCGTGAACCATTCTTTGAATGCAAATTTGAATTTGAGTGGATTAGTAAAGTAGCTGAAAAATTAGGTTATGGAGCTGAATTTCATCAGAAAAAGAAAACAACTGCTCAATGGTTAGAATATTTATATGAGCAAATGCAACAGACTAATCCCAATTTACCAGATTATCAAACCTTTAAAAAAGCAGGTGGGATTAAATGGAAAGAAGAAGAATTATTTATTGCTTATGAAAATCAAATTAAAGATTTAGAAAATAATCCGTTTTCTACACCTTCTGGTAAAATAGAGATATATTCACAAGCTTTAAAGGATATGAACAATCCTATAGAAATTCCTGCTATTCCAAAGTACGTTCCATGTGTTGAAGGGCCAGAAGATGAATTAATAAATAAGTATCCATTACAATTAATAGGCTGGCATACTAAGAGAAGAACGCATTCAATCCATGATAATAATAGTTTTTTAGAGGAGGTAAATCCACAGACGTTGTGGATAAATCCTATTGATGCAAATGTGCGTAATATTAAAGATGGTGATACTGTTAAAGTCTTTAATGATAGAGGAATTGTAAAGATTAAAGTTGTTGTTACTTCAAGAATAATAGCGGGTGTTGTCGCAATGCCACAAGGTGCTTGGTATACACCTGATGCAGATGGTGTTGATATTCGTGGAAGTATTAATGTCTTAACATCAACACATAAGCCAACGCCAGTAGCAAAGGGAAATCCACAGCACACGAATTTAGTTGAAATTGTTAAAGTGTAATAAATACAGAGTATGATATCTGTATAATGTCAAAAGTGTTCAAATTTTACTCAAAATAAAAAATCTAAAGAAATAACCGAGCGGCTGCATCTAAGGAATAATTCTATGATGCTTTCGCCTAAATTAGTACACCTAATTTACAGGGTTGTTTGAGAAATCGAGCAGCCTTCCCTTTTTGAAAAGGTTATAACTGATGAACATAAATTAAATTAACTACACCGATAGTTTCTTTTGTGCGTGTTATACTATGTTTATGAGTCAATTTCCTATTTCATTGGGGAATTGACTTTTTTGATGGGAATGTGATATTAATGAAGAAAATAAAAACAGCAGATGCGATAGGTCATGTTATATGCCACGACATTACTCAAATCATTAAAGATGTTAAAAAAGGCGTTTTATTTAAAAAAGGTCATGTTGTCAAAGAGGACGATATTGAAAAACTCCTTTCTGTGGGAAAAGATTATCTTTTTGTTTATGAAGCAGCTGAAAATATGATGCATGAAAATGAAGCGGCTGAAATTTTGCTCGATGCCTGTGTCAATGATTTTATGAAATCCACCCCTGTTCACGAAGGCAAGATTGAAATCATCGCTGATATGGGCGGCCTGCTAAAAATTGATACCAAGCGATTGCAGAAAATCAATGAATTAGGCAATATTATTATCGCAACCCGCCATAACAACACTGTCGTAAAAAAAGGTGAAAAACTCGCTGGAACGCGGATTATTCCATTAATCATTGAAGAGGAAAAAATGAAGCAAGTTCAAGCTTTGACCGCAGATATGCCACTACTTGAAATCAAACCTCTCAAATCTTTCAAGGTGGGTGTCATAACAACAGGCAATGAAGTCTATTATAAGCGCATTAAAGATACTTTTACACCAGTCATTGCACAAAAGCTTGCCAATTATGATTTAAAAATTGACTATCATAAAATAGTTCCTGATGAAATAGAAGATATTAAAAATGCAATATTTGAATGCCTAGATCAAGGAGCCGAGCTTATTATTTGTACAGGTGGAATGAGCGTGGATCCCGATGATTTGACACCAGGTGCTATCAAGGCCACTGGTGCCAACATTTTAACGTACGGCGCTCCCGTATTACCAGGATCCATGCTTTTAGTTGGGTACCTTGAAAATGAAGTACCTATTCTAGGGCTTCCTGGATGTGTGATGTATGCAAGTACGACAAGCTTCGACTTGCTCTTTCCAAGGATTCTAGCAAAGGATAAAATTACAAAAGCAGAGATTGCCAATTTGGGACATGGTGGATTGTGTTTGCAGTGTCAGGTCTGTAACTTTCCACACTGCGAATTTGGAAAGGGATGATAAAATGGAAAGAATTGAATTAGAAGCTGCTATTAATCAATTGACGACAAACACCATCGCACAAACAAAATCAAAGATGATTCCTTTATCTCTCGCTTTAAATTATCATCTCTCTGAAGATTTCTACGCACCAATTAACGTACCAACTTTTAATCGTTCGGCAATGGATGGCTATGCTGTAAAATCAAGCCTCACAGTAGAGGCAACGAAAGAAAAACCTATCAAGTTAAAGGTATTAAAAGAGATTGTGGCGGGCGCTGATGAAGGAAGTCCAATTAATAATAGTCATGCTGTTCGCATTATGACAGGTGCAAAAATTCCTGATGGATTTGATGCTGTCATTAGGCAGGAAGATACAAATTACGGCGAAAATGAAGTCGAAATCTATACTCAGGTGAAACCTTATACTAATTATGGAAAAATGGGGGAAGATGTTCAAGCTGGGCAATTGATGATTAAAAAATCCACTCGCCTAACACCGATTCATCTCGGAATCATTGCAAGCCTTGGCGTAAACAAGATTGAAGTTTTACAACCTTTAAAAATCGGATTAATCAGCACGGGGAGCGAGCTTGTAGAAGTTGGACAACATTTAAAACTGGGGCAAATTTATGATAGCAATGCTTTCGTACTGGTGGCAAGATTACAAGAATTAGGCGTAGAGGTTGTCTTCACCAAACAACATGGAGACGATATCCAGGAAATCTCTCAATCGATTAAAGAGCGTGCTCCGGAAGTTGATATGTTCATCACGACAGGTGGTGTTTCCGTAGGAACTAAAGATGTCATGCACGATGTGATTAAGGAATTAGATGTAAAGCGACTGTTTTGGCGCATCCAGATGCGTCCCGGAACGCCTGTCTTAGCGAGTCTCTACCAAAATAAACCAATATTAAGTCTCTCTGGAAATCCCTTTGCAGCTTTAACAACTTTTGAATTACTGTTTAGACCCATGCTTTCAACATTTATGCAAACAAAAATCTATACCTGCAAGAGGGAAAAAGCTATCTTAATGGACGACTTTAATAAGGAAAGCAAGCAACGTCGCTTTGTTCGCGCCCACTACAAAAGAGGTCAAGTCTATTTATCTACTTCTGAGCATAATTCTTCGGTGTTATCCAGTATGATTCACTGTAATTGCTTAATCGATATTAAGGCAGATTCACTCAAATTGAAAAAAGGCGACGAAGTTGAAGTTGTTTTATTGGTTTAAAATGGCCTCTCCCAAAATCATGTCACTGATGATTGAATCCCTATATTTTATGGTCAGTTTTCACGATAATTATTTAGAGTGATGGGAGAGGTCTAAAAGATATACAAAGCGAGGATTTTGTTCGAACAAGCTACGGAGTCTGTAGTTTGTTCGATAGCCAACGCGTAGCGCCATTTTAGGAGAATGATGAACTCATGGACAAAAAATTTACTCATTTTAATGAACAGGGTGAGGCCATTATGGTTGATGTGACAGGGAAAAATGAAACGGAACGAATTGCTGTTGCTAAGGGAAAAATAAAGGTAGGGTCTGAAGTCATGGAACAGGTTAAATCGGGCGATGTGGAGAAGGGGGATGTGTTGGGAATCGCTCGTATTGCGGGTATCATGGCGGTTAAAAAAACGTCGGAATTGATTCCGCTGTGCCACCCGTTGTTTATCAGTAAATGTAGGATTGACTTTGAATTAGATGAGGTCGCGGGCTGTATCGAGGCGATTTGTACTGTCAAGGTTGCGCATAAAACTGGGGTTGAGATGGAAGCTCTGACTGGTGTCAATGTCGCGCTGCTGACCATTTATGATATGTGCAAGGCTGTGGATAAAAAGATGGAGCTTACTGGTATTCACTTGGCTTATAAATCAGGTGGAAAGAGTGGTGTTTTTAGTAATGAAAAATCGTAGTTTGCTTAAGGTTAATTATTTAATTACTATTCTATTCGTTTGTTTGCCTTTTTTGGGGTTTATGATGCGTGGTAATTTTTTTGAGGTACAAAGTTTAGATACAAGTTTTATTATTTCTAGTATCAGGGTTAGTTTGGAAACGAGTTTGGTTTCAATGTTAATTGTTGTTGTTGTTGGTCTGCCAGCGGGCTATTATATGTCAAAGATTGATTTTAAATATAAGTCAATTGTGGATTTATTGTTAAATTTGCCACAAGTTTTGCCTCCAGCTGTTATTGGGTTGTTGTTGCTGTTAACTTTTGGGAATAATGGCTTTATTGGTAGCAGGTTACCGATTAGCATGAGCTTTTCTAGATTGTCGGTTATTATTACTTTTATTTTTGTGGCTTTACCTATTTTTGTTAAAGGGGTTAGCGTTTCTTTTTCAGAGGTTGACTCAAAACTTGAGCAGACGGCTTCTATTTTAGGGGATAATGATTTGCAGGTGTTTCAAAGGGTGAGTTATCCGTTGGCTAAGAATGGAATTGTTGTTTCTTTGATGATGTCTTGGAGTAGAGGTATATCAGAATTTGGTGCAACGATGATGTTTGCAGGAAATTTGACTCGGGTTACGCAGACGTTGCCACTTGCAATTTTCACCGCACTTGAGTCTAATTTGAATAATGCTTTGTTGCTGTCATTCATCATGTTTGTTATCTCTTTGTTAATGTTATCAGGTGTTCATCTTTTAATGAGAAGGAGAAATTAATATGTTTGAGTTCAAGTTGTGCAAAGCGGTTAGTCAGACAGTTGAAATTGATGCTAGTTTTTGTGTTCATAATGGAAAGATTACGACTTTAATTGGAAAGTCGGGGGCTGGAAAATCAACCATTTTGAATTTGATAACAGGTTTGCTTAGTTTGGATAGTGGTTACGTACGAACTGTGGATAAGGATTATACGTTATTACCTGTGCATCAACGTGGCTTCGGATATATTCAGCAACAGAGTTTATTGTTTGGGCATTTAAGTGTTAAGCAAAATTTATTATATAGTAGTCGGGCAACTGAGAAAGAATTGGATAGGTATTTGGATTTGTTTGAGTTGAGACCGCATTTGGATAAATTGGTAAATCAATTATCTGGTGGGGAATCGCAACGAGTATCGATTGTAAGAACATTGATGAGTAGACCTAAGTTATTATTATTTGATGAGGCTTTTAATGCTCTTGATTTTAAGCTTAGGTCGAAGTTAAAAAAGTCGATTGTTAGATTGAAGCAAGAACTTAATATTCCGATTATTTTTGTTACACACGAATTGACAGAGGCATATGAAATAAGCGATGAAATTGTCGTGATTGAAGATGGTACCGTTGTTGAGTCAGGCGATTGTAAGAAAATTTTTAATAATTGTAGAGATGTTAGGACTGCTAGGTTGCTTGCGATTGATAATATTTTTGAACAAGAAATGTTTTCAAAGATTGGTATGGCGGTTGATGAATCCTGTGATGCGATTGGAATCAAGGCAAATCAGATTAGTTTGGAAGATGATGGAATCTTGGCTCATGTGGTTAGTATCAAGGAGCGAATAGATGATGTTGTGATTGGGTTGGAAGTCACAGGACTTTCGGATGAGTTGGTTGTTAAGATGACTTATCAGGAATACGATGTGCGAAATGTTAAGGTAAATCAAACAGTGTTTTTTAAGATACATCGTATGATTTATTTAAGAGGTGACTTATGATTAAGTTGAGTGCAGCGGTATTGGCAGGTGGTAAGGGAAGTCGAATGCATGGTAATAATAAAGCATTTTTGCGATATGGTAATCAAAGTTTTATTGAGAACATTTTGGAACAGTTTGAAGGTATAGAGCAGGTTATGATTTCAGTTAATGATACACAGGCATATGAAAAATTAGAATTCTCATTAGTTAAAGATAAGTTCAGTGACATTGGCCCAATGGGTGGCTTATATAGTTGTTTAGAGGTTTGTAGGAATGATTATTTGTTTGTATGTGCTGTTGATATGCCACTGCTAGATGGACAAATTGTTCATTATATGAGTGAGTTTATTAGCAGTGACTATGATTGTTATGTGATTAAAACAGGCAAGAAAGTCCATCCTTTGTGTGCGATATATCATAAGCGCGTTTTTGGTGTTGTGAGTGAGTTAATTACGAGTGGTAATTATAAGATGATGAATTTGCTTAAACATCTTAAAGTTAAGTATGTTCCGTTAGAATATAGTTGTTTTGATGAGTCAGTTGTGAGTAATATTAATGATAAACTAGACTATGCTAAAATTCGTTCTGCTCCTGTTATATGTATTAGCGGTGTTAAGAATAGTGGGAAAACAACTTTGATTACTAAAATTATTAAACAGTTGACTTTTGAGGGGTATCGTATTGGGACGATTAAGCATGATGGACATGACTTTGAAATTGATAATATGAATACTGATACGCTTAAGCATCGCATGGCGGGAAGTATCGCAACAATCATTTATTCTGATAGTAAGTGGGCATTAATGAAGCAAGATGAAAATGTTGACATTAAAATACTTCTTAATTATATGAATGATGTTGATCTAGTTATTGTTGAAGGTTTGAAACATTCTAATTATCCTAAAATTGAGGTTGTGCGTGCGGTCAATGGATTGAAATTGGTATGTGATAAGAAATATTTGTTGGCGGTAGCTAGTGATTATGATTTTGAGGTTGATGAAGATATTCGCTTTTTTGATATAGACGATGTTGATTCAATTGTGGGGTTAATTAAGGATAAGGTGGTATTCTAATGTTAGATGGTTATGGTCGTAGTATTGATTATGTTCGTTTATCAATAACTGATAAATGTCAATTACGTTGTAGTTATTGTATACCAGATGATTCGTTAGATGAAGAATTAAAAGAAGCTGTGCTTAGTTTTGAAGATATGTTGGAAATCATTAAAGTTTTGGTCGAATTAGGGGTTAAGAAGGTTAAGATAACTGGTGGGGAACCATTGCTGTATCCAGGGATTTTAGATTTAATCAGAGACATTAAATCAATTGATCAAATTGAGCAAGTAACACTGACAACCAATGGAGTTAGTTTAGCTAGAATGGTTGATGATTTAGTGAAAGCTGGGATTGATGGCATTAATATCAGCTTAGACACATTAGATAAATTGAAATATAAGTTAATTACTAAAAGAGATGGTTTGGATACTGTGTTAATCGGATTGAAGAAAGCAGTTGATTTAGGTATTAATGTTAAGGTTAATTGTGTATTGATTAGTGAACTTAACAAAGATGAGATCGTTGAGATAGCAAAGCTTGCTCAAAATGATTGCATACAGATTCGATTTATCGAATATATGCCAATGTTATCTGATGTAGGGTATACACGAGTTCCTCTTTCTTGGGTAAAAGAACAATTAAGCATTCATTTTGGTGAGTTAGTGACTGTCAATAAAAAGTTAGGTAATGGACCAGCGAGTTATTACAAAATTGATGGTTTTGTCGGGCATGTTGGTTTTATATCAGCTGTCAGTAATCATTTTTGTAAAACTTGTAATCGACTTAGGGTAACTAGTGATGGTTTTTTGAAGACTTGTTTGTATTATCATAGTGATGTTAATTTGAAGGAGGTGGTTGATGATAAGGATGCCTTGAGAAGAAAGGTTATCGAGGCAGTTAATGATAAACCCAAGACTCATCAATTTAATTATGATAAGTTGTTTGCTGGCAAAGAGCGAAGAAATATGGCAAGAATAGGAGGTTAGAAGATGGCTGTCGTAAAAGCAATATGTATTAGTGAGAAAAAAGGGACGCCTAAAATGTTAGTAGATGAATGTGAATTTATTGAAAATTTTGGGCTTGCGGGAGATGCTCATGCTGGAAATTGGCATCGTCAAGTGTCGTTGCTTGCATATGAAACAATTCGTGATTTTAATCATAAAGGGGCTGATGTTGTTGATGGTTCGTTTGGGGAGAATTTGATTATTGAGGGGATTGATTTAGTAAATCTACCAGTAGGAACGCGACTTAAATTTGATGTTGTTGAACTTGAAATCACTCAAATTGGTAAGGAATGTCATGTTAGGTGTGGCATTTATTACCGTATGGGTAATTGTATTATGCCAACTAATGGTGTATTTGCAAAGGTTGTTACAGGGGGGAAAATAAGAATAGATGAGGTTGTTAAGTATGAAGATTAAAGCAATGGTTATAATGGTAGTCATGATGTTTGTGTTTTTAGTCAGTGGTTGTGAAGCGGAGGAAAAGGTTGTTTATATATCTGCTGCTTCGTCAATGCAAGAGAGCTTGGAAGAGGTTGTTCAGTTATTTAATGAAGAACATCCTGATGTAGAAATCAGGTTGAACTTCGGTGGTTCTAATATGCTAAGACAGCAGATATTAGAAGGTTTTGAGGCGGATGTATTTATATCCGCTCATTATATTCCATATAATGATTTGGTAGATGAAGGTAAGGTTTATATCGGGCAGGAATTGGTTCAAAATCAGGTCGTATTAGTGACTAGTAGTGATGATATTGAAAATTTATTTGATATTGTTAATGATGATGTTAGACTTATTTTAGCAAACGCCGAAGTTCCGATTGGTATTTATTCGCGTGATATTTTAGCAATGGCTGATGAAAATACGCCAGGCTTCAAACAAGCAGCGATGGATAATTTAGTATCAGAGGGCGATAATGTGAGGCAAGTCTTGATGCAAGTAGCTTTACAGGAAGGCGATGTGGCTTTTGTCTATAAAACTGATATCGGAGCAGATATTGCTGATGATGTGAGAATGATTGTACTTCCCGATGAGTACCAAATAATAACGGATGTTTATATAGCATTAATTAATCGAGAAGAAATGAGTGAAACTGCTAGGTTATTTTATGATTTTATTTTATCAAAAGCTGCATTTGAGGTATTTGTGAATCATGGATTTGAATAAATTTAGAGTGGCAGTTATTACTATGTCTGATTCTCGTAGTAAACAATTAGATAAAAGTGGACAAGTGGCAACTGAAATATTAGAACGTGGATGCTATCAAGTAGTTGCTCATCAGGTTATTAGTGATGATTTAGATCTAATTAAGCAAACATTACTGGATGTACATGCTCAAAAAGTAGATTTAATTATTACAACTGGTGGCACTGGGATGTCGCCAAGAGATAATACACCTGAAGCGACAAAAGCCATCATTGATAAGGAAGTCCCAGGGATTAGCGAAGCCATGCGCCATCATAGTTTGCAAATAACTCCAAAAGCAATGTTATCAAGAGGGATTTCAGGAATTAAAAATCAAACACTCATTATCAATTTACCAGGAAGCCCTAAGGCAGTTCGTGAGAACCTAGAATTTATTCTCCCTACCCTACGCCATGGAATCGAAGTTTTACGCAAAGAAGTTAGCAATTGTGGAGATACTTAACTAATACTAATCTATATATTGATTCCTTTTTGACATCATTTACAAAGTTGGAATCTTGTTCAAACGAGCCGTGGAGTCTACGGCTCGTTTGGATAGCGGACGCGAAGCGCCATTTAGCGTTTAGCATGAGGAGTGGTGATACAATGAGAAAGGCAATATTGGCGGTGAGTTTCGGGGTCAGTAATCGGGAATCGCGGGTTAAGACCATTGACATTTGTGAGAGGGAAATCAGGCAATTTCTACCAGATTATGATTTCTTTAAGGCTTACACCTCCAAGCGTACGATTGAGAAAATTAAGAACCGAGAACAGATAACAATTGATAATGTTGAGCAAGCGTTAGGAAAAATTGTGCAGGGCAATTATGATGAACTTATTGTGCATCCATTTTACGTTGTTCATGGTGTAGAATTTCAAAAACTTGTAGAAATTGTGAGCTTACATCAGCATCAATTCAAGAAAATCAAGATTGGACGACCGCTGCTTACTCATATGGAAGACCATTTAAACGTGGCAAGGATTCTTAAAAAATCTTTGCCAGTACTGGCGCATAAAGAAGCCATCGTTTTCATGGGGCATGGGGTTTCGACCGCTGCACAAACGGCTTATCCTACCTTGGAATACGTCTTGCGAGACCACGGAATCAATGCTTTTGTCGGGACAATTGAAGTTTATCCTGGAGTTGGTCAAATTATCAAGAGACTAAAAGAGCACCAAATTGAGCGGGTTACACTAATGCCATTTTTACTGACAGCGGGTCACCACACAACCTACGATATGGTTGGGAATCAGGAAAATTCATGGAAAAACCAACTAGAAAAAGCTGGCTATCCAGTGAAAGTTGATTTGAAAGGTCTGGCAGAAAACCCTGAAATCCGACAACAATTTCTCACATATTTGCATGATAATTTTCTTTAGTTTGGCGCTTCGCGTCTTTTCATTGCCCAAGCCGTGGAGTCTTACGGCTTGGGCACCCTAGATTTTATATTTAATATGCGATTTAAAAATAAATTGTGTATAAACATGGAAAAATATATCAAGAAAAAAAAGACGCAATAGTGAAATCTGCGAATTTCACTATTGCGCCCATAGCAAGCACTTTGAAAGGAAGGTTGGTTATCATGAAAATCATCGTGGGAACAAGAGGAAGTAAGCTCGCCCTCGCCCAAGCCAACTGCGTTATCAGGCAATTAGAATCTCATCATCCAGAGATTCAATTTGAAATAAAAGTCATCAAAACAACAGGTGATTTGATTCAAAATGTGAGCTTGGATAAAATTGGGGATAAAGGACTATTTGTCAAAGAAATTGAACAAAAGCTTATCGAGAAAAAAATTGATATAGCTATCCACAGCATGAAGGATATGCCCTCGACACTCCCACCACAACTCAAATTTGCTGCTATACCAAAAAGGGAAGATGCCAGAGATGTCTTAATCCTAAGAGAAGGTTATCAACAGTTGGATGAACTCCCGCAAGGTGCAATCATTGGAACGGGGAGCAAAAGAAGAAAGTATCAAATTCTAGATATACGTCCAGACTTGAGCATTGTTCCCATCCGTGGAAATATAGAGACAAGAATTCAAAAAATCGAAACTGAGAACCTAGATGGGATTATTTTGGCTGCTGCTGGACTTATTCGGGCTGATTTAGAGCATAAAATTAGTACCTACCTGTCCATATCTGACATGCTTCCTGCGCCTGCTCAAGGGGTTTTAGGTATTGAAATTCGTAAACAAGATGGTTTTTTAGAAAATATTATACAAAGTGTTGAAGATGAAACAACAACAATCCAAACCATTGCCGAAAGAAGTTTCCTAGAAGGGATAAATGGTAGCTGTCACATTCCAATCGGTGGTTACTGTCATCAAATTGAAGAGAATAAAATTCTACTGACAGGTCTTTACGGAGACGGATCTGGGAATGTTCTCATCAAAAAATCCATCACGGGAGATGTCTCAGAAGCTAGAGAAATTGGATTTAAATTAGCCAAAAAAATCCTAAAGGAGTATGAACAACATGCCAGGTAAAGTTTACTTAGTCGGCGCAGGTCCAGGCGACCCTAAACTCATAACACTAAAAGGACTGGAATGCATTAGGAAAGCAGATGTTCTCATTTATGATCGTTTGGCTAACCCCAAATTTCTGAGTGAAACAAAAGATAACTGCGAACACATCTATGTCGGAAAAGCTGAAAACCTTCATACAATGACCCAAGAAAAAATCAATCAACTCCTTATTTGCGAGGCAAAGCAGGGAAAAATTGTTACACGACTAAAAGGTGGCGACCCTTACGTTTTTGGAAGAGGTGGTGAGGAAGCCGAAGCTTTGTACACACAAGATATTGAATTCGAAGTTGTCCCTGGGATTACTTCTGCCATAGGTGGACTCTGTTATGCTGGAATTCCTATTACTCACCGTGACCATGCCTCATCTTTTCATATCATCACTGGTCACCTAAAAGAGCAAGAGAGAGAACCAAATTGGAAAGCACTTGCTGGACTTGACGGAACACTTGTTTTCGTCATGGGCGTTAAAAACTTATCGAAAATAAGCAAGAACCTAAGCAAAGAAGGAATGTCACTAAATACCCCTGCCGCTCTAATTAGCTGGGCATCAACTCCGTATCAAAAAGTAAAAATTTCCACATTAGAAAAAATAAGTACGCTTGAAATCACTCCCCCTACCTTGATTGTTATCGGTAATGTCATAAACCTCCGAAAAAAGCTAAACTTCTTTGAAACAAAGCCATTATTTGGAAAAAACATCCTCATCACCCGAGCAAAATCACAAAGTGGAAAAACAGCTGAAAAAATCACAGCCCTAGGCGGTAACGCGATTGAAATGCCAACAATCAAAATTAATCCAATCCCAACTAACCTAGAACTAGAACACGAAATCAACCACCTAAACAAATATCAATATTTAATTTTCACCAGCCACAACAGTATTGAGATTTTCTTTGAAAAACTCGCAGATATGAAAAAAGACAGTCGTGCCTTAGCAAACACAAAAATCGTCGCCATTGGTTCTCAAACCGCCAAAACCCTACAAACAAAAGGCATCCAAGCAGATATCATTCCAGAAAACTACACACTAGAGGGTCTAACTGAAACACTAAAACCCCAACTAAAACCAATCGACAACATCCTCGTACCAAAAGCTAAAATAACCAGATTAACCTTAGCAGACAGACTCCCTGGAACATTAAAAGAGATTCCTGTATACGAAACAAAAATAGATGATAGCCAAAAAGAAAACATCTTGCAGCTCTTAAACGGCGACAACATCGACTACATTACCTTTTCCAGCGCATCAACCGTCACGAACTTTATTGAGCTCATAGGCAAGGAGAATATCAAAAAATTGGAGAACACCAAAATCATTTCCATCGGGCCAATCACAACCAAAGCCATCCAAAAAGCCAACCTTAAACTCCATCGAGAATCTCAAGAAACGACCGTCGATGACATGATAGAAATCATAAAACTTGAAAATAATAACACCTTTTAAGCACACTCGTTTGGCCGCTTCGCGTCTTATCTTTTGCCCAAGCCAACAGATAAAGTTTAATTTGAGCACGAAGTGCAAGCATATAGTTCAACTTATGCCACTCATAAACTAGCTCGAGCAAAACTCGCGAGTTTAGTTAATCATAACAAGTAATCCGTGGATTGGGGCGACCCAGATTCATGTTAATAGCTATAGTGATAGTGAAAAATCGTGTTGATTATTATTTGTTACATACTTCCGTATATACCAATATGGGGATAAGGAGCGCTTATCAACACGAAATTTCACTATCACAATAACTATATTAGCCTTTAAAAATAACACTTATTTATAAAATAAACCCAGAGGTGAATTAAAAATGTCACGAAGACCAAGACGACTACGAAAAAACACTGCCATTAGAAATCTAGTAAAAGAAACTCATTTACATATTGAGGATTTTATCTATCCGTTATTTATCGTAGAAGGAAAAGATATCAAGCAAGAAATTCCCACACTTCCAGATGTTTACCATTTTTCCATCGATCGTTTAGACGATGAAATTGAAGAACTTAAAACACTAGGTATTGAGCATGTCATATTGTTTGGCATCCCTCAAGATAAAGATAAAACCGCAGATGGTAAAATCGCTGCTCACCAAAATGGTATCATTCAACAAGCCATTCAAAAAATAAAAATCATCCATCCTAATATGAATATCATTACAGATGTTTGTTTATGTGCTTATACCAATCATGGACACTGTGGTGTTTTAAATCAAAATGGAGAAATTGATAACGATCCCTCTCTAAAACACATTGCAAAAATTGCCTTAAGCCATGCGATTGCAGGTGCTGACATGGTAGCTCCATCAGATATGATGGACGGTCGTATTAGTATGATTCGCGAAACATTAGACCGAGCCGGCTACACGAACACCCCAATCATGTCTTACAGCACAAAATATGCCTCTAACTTCTATGGACCCTTCAGAGTAGCAGCAAATTCAGCACCAACAAGCGGTGACAGAAAAACTTACCAAATGGACTATGCAAACAGTCGTGATGCACTTACCGAAGCAGAGCTTGATATACTTGAAGGCGCCGATATTTTAATGGTTAAACCAGCACTCTCCTATTTAGATATTATCCACCGCATTAAGGAAAAATTTGACCAACCACTAGCAGCTTACAACGTTAGCGGCGAATATTCCATGCTAAAAATGGCAGTCAAAAATGGTATTTTAGCAGAAGGTGCCATCTATGAATCTATCCTCTCCATAAAAAGAGCAGGCGCAGACATCATCATCACCTACTTTGCCAAAGATCTAGCCAAAATAATACTAAAGGAAAAAAACTAATGCTGCATCCCATACATCTAAATACCGAGAATATGTGCATCACAATTATTGGTGGTGGAAAAATCGCCTTCCGCAAATGTCGATTCTTTCTAACAGACAGAAAACAGATAACCGTCGTCTCAAAGCACTTTATCTCCGAATTTGACACCATTAACACCCAAGTAAAACTTATTCACGACACTTATAAAGCTGAATATATCAAAAACAGTCTCATCGTCATTGCAGCTACCGATAACCCAAAACTAAACCTTGAAATCGCCAATTACTGCAAACAACATCAAAAATTAATAAACATTGCCAATGATTCTGTCCTCTCTAACTTTATAATCCCCGCTCACATTAGACGAGGAAGCCTCCTCCTTAGCACCTCAACCTGTGGAAAAAGTCCCTCGCTAACAGCAAAAATCAAACAAGAACTCGAAATCACCTATGATGACAGCTATGAACACTATGTTAATTTACTAGGCGAAGCACGCAAAAAAATCCTGGCAACAGTTAATGATCCCATCACCAGAAAAGCACAACTAAACCAACTTATCAATCTGAGCTTAGAGGAATTAGAAAACCTAAAACGCAACTAATATTAATTCGCATCTAAAATCTTATTAAAACTTGACCTTTCCAACCTATACTTTTTCAGAACTTAGTACAATTAAGCATGGCGTACCTTCTTGAGTACAGCCACGCCAACTTCTTCCTCGTCTAAACTGAAAATTTCTGCGTTTTAGATACAAATTTTAAACACGAATTAATTATAATGGCGCCCTAAAAATCTCAAAATTCAATTCCCCTCTTTTGTAAACTAATTTAATTAAAAGTGCAGCTTGTATGATTAAGCTGCACTTTTAATTTATCATCCCATTTTCATGATTGAATTTTTTCGACCCCAGGGCACCACCTTTTTCTAAGTTCAGCCTCAAACCTCCTTTAATTTTTAATGCGATAGTGAAATTTCGTGTTGATAAGCCGCTCCTTATCCCCATATTGACACATACGGATGTGTGTAACAAATCATAATCAACACGATTTTTCACTATATCACATTGTTTAATAGAAGTGATGCGAAAGGTAAGAAGTCTCATTTCTGACACTTGATTAAAACTGATAAACTACCCTCTAATTTTTAATAGAAGTAATGCCACCCATATAAGGTTGCAATGCTTTAGGAATAGAAATACTGCCATCTTCATTTTGATAATTTTCAATGATTGCTGCAAATGTACGTCCAATTGCAAGCCCAGATCCATTTAAGGTATGGACAAATTCTAACTTAGCTTTAGGATCACGTCTAAATTTAATATTGGCGCGTCTGGATTGGAAATCTTCAAAATTACTACACGAAGAAATTTCTTTGTATTCGCCATATGATGGTAGCCATACTTCGATATCATAAGTTTTTGCTGCTGAAAAACCAATATCACCCGTACATAACTCTATCACTCGGTATGGTAATTCTAATAATTGTAACACTTTTTCGGCATTTTCTAGTAATGTTTCTAATTCTGCATAAGATTCTTCTGGTTTTACAAATTTAACAAGTTCCACTTTATTAAATTGATGTTGTCTAATAATTCCTCTCGTATCTCTTCCAGCTGAACCTGCTTCTGCGCGGAAACATGGACTATAAGCAGTATATTTAATCGGAAGGATTTCTCCATCCAATGCTTCACCAGCATGTAGATTGGTTACAGGTACTTCTGCAGTAGGAATTAAAAAATACTCACTCTTTTCTAATTTAAAAGCATCATCTTCGAATTTTGGAAGTTGGCCTGTCCCAATCATACTTTGACGATTAACAATAACTGGTGGTAAAATTTCTTTGTATTCATGTTCTGTTGTATGTAAATCAAGCATAAAACTAACTAATGCTCGCTCAAGTCTCGCACCTAATCCCTTATAAACAGCAAACCTACTCCCTGTTATTTTAGAAGCACGTTCAAAATCAATAATATCTAACTCTGTCACTAAATCCCAATGTGGTTTGGCTTCAAATTCAAAACTACGTGGTTCTGAATGCTTCTTAATCTCCAGATTATCACTTTCATCTGCTCCAACAGGAATTGTTCCACATGGAACATTTGGAACATTAAGCAGCATTGCATCAATTCCATCTTCAATTTCACGGATTTTAACATCAATAGATTTTATTTCATCACCTAATCCATTAATTTCTTCCATCAATTCAGTAGTGTCTTGCTTATTTTTTTTATACTCACCAATTTTTTTAGAAAACTCATTACGCTTTGATTTCAATGTTTCTGTTTCAAAGATGAATTTTTTCCGATTTTCGTCTAATTCAACCACTCCTGCCAGTGAGGAAAAGTCGCCACCCCTACTTTCCAATGCTTTTATAATTTCATCATTATTTGAAACAACTCTTTTTAATTCTAACATCATCCATACCTCCTCTTCTCATTTGCGCAAAAGCCCCGCAATCAAATTCGGGACTCAGCTTTAATTTTGTTCCACATGGAACATTTCTTACACTTCCGTTTGACATTTTTCAAGAATTTCATTGTTCTGTTTCACGTGGAAATTTTAAAATAAAGTTTTAGATGTTCTACGTGGAACATTGAATCAAAGTATTTAAAGACACCGTCACTCTTGTGACGTTGCGCCCTCAGAAGTTGTTTCCATTACTTCTTCTGGTTCATGTTCGGTGACAGTCACGCTCGTTACGGCTTG
>JGI990J12352_1000016_pt1 | contig 36011 bp, 25 predicted proteins | sample Intmic4MA4BA4MSA_FD_12352 | JGI IMG/M metagenome (IMG submission 12352) | reverse complement strand
GTGTCATTGGAAGGGATACACTAATCCACAGCACGAACTAAAGTATAACAGATTTTATACTTACGCTCATGTGGTAGCTAACCACAAATATTATTATAAGGTAGGAATAAAAAATGTATTGATATAAAGTTGAACATAAATCACACCATTACTTAATTTTATGATAGTTTTTACGAAAACTCAAAATGTTTGTTTTCTGATTTTTTTAAAAGTTGATTCAAAAAGTCAATTGTCAACCTCGAAAGCGGAATTTATTCTACATTATAAAACGTGATAAAGTACCAACTACCGAATATTAAGAAACACGAGCTTTTACGGTACTTTCTTTAGTTAGCCAAGTCAAGAAATAATCTTCATGAACTAACCGCGATTGATGAACAGATAACGAAGTTAATCGCTGAAATTGGCAACATAAACAGGTTTAAAAATGCTTCTTTGGCGAATCCATGGGGCAATCGTAAATTAGATGAGATTTTCATCATGAAAAACAATCGACCTTATGAAAACTCTGCAAACGGATATCTTAATGATGAAGATACCAAGAAAATTGTTTAATTTCCCATCTGCTTGTGGTATAATTTTCTTATTAGGTTATCCTTTGTTTTTTGTCTTGTAATAGCTTGATAATTAAGGAATAGATGATTGAAATTCATCTTTTTTTCGTTTTAGTAGAGAAGAGGTTTTAGTATGGCAAAAAAATTAACGGTTGAAAATATCAGTAAAGCCTACGGTGAAAAGATTTTGTTCAACCAGTTATCGTTGACTATCAACGATGGCGACCGAATCGGTCTCATTGGCATTAACGGGACTGGTAAATCGACGTTACTTAGGATTATTGCTGGTCTTGATGAGCAAGATGCTGGTGAAATCTATCTTGCGAAAGATTATACCATTACGTATCTTTCGCAACAGCCGATCATCGACGAAGATGCTACTGTTTTGCAGCAGGTCTTTAGCGGTGATAATCCGCTCATCGGTCTACAGTTGGATTATGAACAAATGCTCCTTGAATTAGAAAGTAATCCGCTTGATGCGGTCGTACAAAAAAAGTTTTTTGATTTGCAACAAAAGATGGATGCGAACGGGGCGTGGGATGCGAATACGCAGATTAAGGCGATGCTCTCGAAACTCGGAATTAATGATTTATCAAAACAAATGCAGGATTTATCGGGTGGTCAGCGAAAGCGGGTGGCGATGGCAGCGTGTTTTGCGCAGCAGCCGGATTTGTTAATTTTGGATGAGCCGACCAACCACCTTGACCATGATACAATCCTATGGCTTGAACAGTACATGACGCGTTACAATGGGTCGCTCTTATTTGTCACGCACGACCGTTATTTCCTTGACCGTGTAACGAATCGGATTGTTGAACTTGACCACGGGCAACTTTACTCATACGTTGGTAACTATGCCGTATTTCTCGAAAGTAAAGCTGAGCGTGAAGAACAGGCGCTTGCATCAGAGGATAAACGCCAAAACCTCTTCCGTCGTGAACTCGCATGGATTCGCCGTGGACCGCAAGGACGACAAACAAAACAAAAAGCCCGCATTGACCGTTTTGAAACAATAAAATCGCAAATAGAACCACGAGCAAATGAGCAAATCAATATTTCCTTATCGAGTAGTCGTCTTGGTAAAAAAGTTCTCGAACTCGAAAACGTCAGCAAAGCTTTTGCCGATAAAGTCCTTTTCGATAACTTCAACTATATCATCGGTTCTGGCAGTCGGATCGGGATTATCGGTAAAAACGGTAGCGGGAAATCGACCCTCCTCAATATGCTTGCAGGTATTATTGCACCAGATTCAGGTAAAATCGACACTGGTATCACTGTCAAACTCGCCTACTACACACAAGAAACCGAGTCAATGAACCTAAGCATACGTATGATTGAATATATTAAAGACGCCGCCGAAATTGTCCATACAACTGATGGTAAAACCATTTCTGCTTCGCAAATGCTTGAAAGATTTTTATTTCCGACCAGTATGCATGGACTACCACTTGCCAAATTGTCAGGTGGTGAACGACGTCGTCTATTCTTACTGAAACTGTTGATGACTGAACCGAACCTTCTGTTTTTAGACGAACCAACAAATGACCTCGATACCCAGACGCTTACCATTTTAGAAGAATACCTCGAAACTTTCCCTGGTGTTGTCGTGACCGTTTCCCACGACCGCTATTTCCTCGACAAAGTTGTCGATGAATTAATCGTTTTAACAGGTGATGGACAAATTAAAACCGCAATGGGCGCTTATACGGATTTCTTGGCGAACGAAAAATCTTTAGCAGTCCAGCTCGAAAAACCTGTCAAAACAGCACCAGTTCAACCAGTCGAAAAGAAAGAAAAAAAGAAATTATCCTACAAAGAACAACGTGAATGGGACATCATCGAAGACGAAATCGCGAACCTCGAAGTCCAGCTTGAAACGGTCAATGCGGACTTGAATGATTCGGGGAGCAACTTTGAATTAGCGAATGAATTACTACTAAAACAACAACAACTAGAAATCGACCTCGAGACCAAAATGGCTCGCTGGGAAGAATTATCAGAATTAATTGAAAGCTTCACGTAAAACGACACTATCTAATGCGAAAGCAGAAAAATATGTCGCTTTTTAGTTATCATTGTGTTATAATTAAATCTATACATAACCTAAGCAATGAAACGATCTAATGGCATAAAAAAACAGCCGAACTCCATCAGCTGAAAAACTCTATAGGTTTTTTTCTCAGGGACTGCATGCACAGAGACACCCCTTCGGATACTAAAGAGTATATCACATTCAAAATTGGATGTCAACACTTTAATGTTAATATATTCTACGTTTTTAATGGAGTTTATGCATCACAATTATCTAAAAGCAGATTATCAAAGAAAATAGCGTGATTTTGTTTAATTTAGAGAGGATGATATAGCGTGAATCAAATTAAATGTACAAAGTGTAATGAAGTATTTACGATTGATGAAACTAGTTATAATAATATTCTAAAACAAGTGCGAGATAATGATTTTGCGTTAGCGGTCAAAGAAAAGTCGGAGCAATTGCGACTTCAACACCAAAAAGATTTAGAAATTGCTGATGTAAGGGCACAAACTGTTCTGAAAACTGCTTTAGCAGAAAAGGAAACCACGATTGCCAATTTACAAAATGAAGTTGATAATTTTGACCGTGAAAAAGAAATAGTAAAACAGCTAACACAAGCGGAAATGAAAGAGCGAATTAATGAGTTGGAACAGCTTAATTTAAAATTAGGAAGTCAAATTAAGGAAGTTCAAAAGGAAAAAGAATTAGAGTTTAACCAAGTAATCGCGAATAAAGAACGTGATTACAACGAGTTAAAGTCAGAATTAACGACGATGAAAAGTCGATTTGATGACCAAAAGAAAATCGCTGTTCAGGAAACGGAAAAGAGTTTGCAAACGGAAATTTCCACTTTAAAAGAGCATAATACGAAGCTGAAAAACGAAGTTGCAACTGTTGTAAAAGAAAAAGATTTTGAATTGATCCAGAAGATGACTGATAAGGAACGGGAAATTGATAATCTGAATTCACAGTTGGAGGCTCATGAAATAAAGTCAAAGCTCGAGAAAACGGCGATTAAAGAACGTTATGAAGTTCAACTGAAAGACAGGGATAATGAGATTACACGGATTCAAGAGTTTAAAGCGAAGCAAAATGTTAAATTGTTAGGTGAAAGTTTGGAACAACATTGTGAAAATTCGTTTAATAGTATTCGAATGACGGCTTTTCCGAGGGCTGAATTTGGGAAAGATAGTGATGTTTCTACAGGCACAAAAGGGGATTATATTTATCGTGAGTATGATGAGTTCGGTACGGAAATTATTTCGATTATGTTTGAAATGAAAAACGAAGCGAGTGCGACGGCAACGAAAAAGAAAAATGATGATTTTTTGGCAAAATTGCACAAAGACCGCAATGATAAAGTGTGTGAATATGCGATTTTAGTTTCGGTCTTGGAAAGCGAAAACGAGTTTTATAATAATGGGATTGTCGATGTTTCTTATAGATATCCAAAAATGTATGTCATCAGACCACAATTTTTTATCCCGATTATTACTTTGTTGCGAAATGCGGCGCTGAAATCGGCGGAATACAAAAATGAAGTTGAGTTAATCAAACAGCAAAATATTGATGTTGTTAATTTTGAGGATAAGTTGACCGATTTCAAAAAGCGATTCGGAATGCACTATCTGAATTCTAGTAAGCAATTTGAAACGGCAACGAAAGAAATTGATAACGCAATTGACCACTTGAACAAAATTAAAGAAGCTTTGCGACTAACGACGGTTCATCTCGGGCGTGCAAATACTGTTGCCGAAGATTTGTCGGTGAAGAAACTAGTCCGTGGCAATAAAACGATGAAAGCTGAATTTGAAAAGACGAAATTGATTGCGAATGATGATATGAGAATTTACCAGCCGCACGGTGAGCCGAATTTGGTTCTAGAAGTTGATGAATATTCAGAACGTGATGGCGTTGAAAAGGGCGTGATTGCCGATGAGTGATGAGCAGAATATTTTACGAGCACGGAAGTTGAATGAGTTAAAAGCGAAGCGGGAGCAAGCTGTCGCTAGTTTAACTGATTATGGTAATAGTAATTTACCTGTTTCGGCAGCTGCTGAATATTTAACTTTTGTTGCTGGCAGTGGCGATAGTTCAATCGAAGTTCGGTATCAAGATGAAAATATTTGGTTGACGCAGAAGATGATGAGCGAACTTTATGGGGTTCAACGTGCTGCAATTTCCAAGCATTTAAAGAAGATTTTTTCTGATGGTGAGCTAGACGAAAATTCAGTATGTTCCAAAATGGAACATACTGCCACGGATGGTAAAAATTATCAAGTACAATTTTACGCTTTACAAGCTGTCATTGCGGTTGGTTTTAAAATAGATAATGATCGAGCGGTACAATTTCGTAAATGGGTCATTCATATTGCTAAAGATTACACGATAAAAGGCTTTGTGATGGACGATGAGCGGTTTAAGTCAGGTCATAAGTTAACGACTAAATACTTTGAAGAACAACTTGTGCGGATTCGTGAAATCCGTGAGTCGGAGCGAATGTTTTACCAGAAAGTTACTGACATTTATGCGACATCAGTTGATTATGATAAAACAGCGAGAACAACAAGAGAATTCTTTAAGATTATTCAGAATAAGTTGCATCATGCTGTTCACCGACATACCGCTGCCGAAATTATTGTTAATCGAGCTGATTCTGAAAAAGAAAACATGGGCTTAACAACTTGGAAAGATGCACCTGATGGAAAAATTCAGCAGTTTGATGTGTCAGTTGCGAAAAATTATCTTGATGAAAAAGAGATTGATTTTCTTAATCGTTTAGTTTCGTTATATTTAGATTTTGCCGAGATTCAAGCGCAAAACCAAATCCCAATGACCATGGAAGATTGGAAGAAACGATTGGATAGTTTTATTGAGTTTAATGGACGCGAATTGCTCGTTGGTGCTGGTAAAATTTCAGCAGAACAAGCAAAGCTTCATGCTGAAACTCAATTTGAAAAATACCGAATTGTACAGGATCGATTATTTGCAAGTGACTTTGATTTGTTTTTAAGTCAGTAAAAGTCAACACCCTGAATTTCAAGACATATTTAAACGGACTACTGTCACAGTATATTCCGAAATGGAATATACTTGATAAAAGATGGTAAAGTTCTATAATTTGCCAGATTGATTGCAAGTTGTTGTTTTTAGTAGAAAAGTGTTTGACAGTGGGTCGTCAAAAGGGTATACTTAAAAGATGTTTAAATAAAAACGAGAGGTTGGTTGATTTTCATGGAAAATTTTGAATCTTTAATTATTCCTGGGGTAATTATTTTAGTTGTTATTTTAATTATTATGATGGGATATAAAAAAGCACCAGCTGATAAAGCAATTGTTATCACTGGTTTACGAAAAGCACCGAAATATCTTATCGGGAAAGCAGGATTGCGAGTTCCGTTTTTAGAGCGGGCTGATGATTTGTATTTAAAGCAAGTTACTGTCAACGTTGATCCGAGACGAATTCCCACGAAGGATTTTATTAACGTTGACCCATGTGCGGTTTTTAAGGTTCAGATTTGTACTAAAGATAAAACAAGACTTGATCGGGCAGCGGTTAACTTCTTAAATAAATCACCAAAACAAATTATTACTGACATTGAAGATTCATTGGCTGGTAACTTACGAGAAGTTGTCGGGACGATGTTGTTAGTTGAGCTAATCCAAGAAAAAGACAAATTTTCGGAGGCATTAGTCAACGCCGCTGGTGCGGATATGGCGAATTTAGGTCTTGAAATCATCACCTGCAACATCACGAATATTTCTGATGAGAACGGGGCGATTGTTGACTTAGGAGCAGCAAATTTAGCGGCAATTAAGCGGGAAGCGCAAATTAACGAAGCGAATGCGACGCGTGATGTCGAAGTAGCGAAAGCGAAAGCTGATCAGGAGTCGAATGAAGCAAGAATTGCATCCGATGTGGCGATTGAAACACAAAATCAAGGATTTGCGGTTGAGCGTGCTCGTCTTAAGGCTGTTACCGAAAAAGAAGAAGCAATTGCCGAGGCACAACGTCAAATTGAGGACGAAAAGCAACGAACTTCGGTGGAAGAGGCGTCAGTTAATGCCGATATTCGTCGGGCTGAACGTCAATCAGAATTACTTGAAAAAGAAATTCTGAACGAAGAAAAGCGTCTTGATGCAGACGTGAAGAAAAAAGCTGATGCGGAACGTTATCAACGCGAGCAGGCGGCAGCAGCAGCGCGGATTGAGCGTGAAGAAAAAGCGAAAGCTGACCGTGTCGCCCAAGAAGAAGAAGCAAAAGGGATTGAAGCAATGGGGCGTGCTCGTGCTCTTGCCCGTGAACTTGAAGGGAAAGCAGAAGCAACGGCAATTTTAGAACGTGCTGAAGCGATGAAGCAGTTCGGTCAAGCGGCAAATCTTGAAATGTTGATTAAAGTTTTACCTGATATGGCTCGAGAAATTGCTGCTCCACTGACTGCGATTAGTGATGTTAAAATTATCACTGGTGATGCTAATACGGTTTCTGGCGTATCAGGTCAGGTATCAAATGTGATGGCACGTGTGTTTGAGTCGACAAAATTAGCAACTGGCATTGATCCAGCAGAAGTTGTACGGGCGGAAACATTTGAGGGTAAAGTTACGAAAAACATCAACTTAACTGGTATTGTGCCAGGTACAGAAGTAACCGTTGATGATGTAACAGTTACAACGCCGTCAATGGAAAATGAAACGCTTGATACTGATTTTATTCAAGGTGATTAAAATGTCTGAAAACTAGTAAAAAAACCGATAGGTTTTGCTAGTTTTTTCTTAGTATTTGTGGTAAATTGTTTAAGTTATGTTTTAGCATCAACGGTCAAAAAAGAAATGGAGATTTTATGTTGTAATAATTGAGACGAAATTGGTAAGAAAAGATTATTTATCATGATAAAAGTGTAACTTTTCACATGAAACGAAATTTGACTTCGAGGGATAAAAAATACTAGAATGTTTTAATAAAAATGTTATACTAAAACTACTTTGATTTGTAGGAGGGATTACAGTGACAATAGTTGAAAAACCACGTTATACTAAAGGTGAAGAGATTTTTAATATGGTGACGCATATTGTCGGGGGTGGGCTTGGTTTGGTGGCATTGCTTGTTTGTGTGACGATTGCGGCGTTTGCACAAAACATCTGGGGTGTTGTCAGTGCGTTTATTTATGGTGTTTCGGTGATTTTGTTGTTTACGATGTCGAGTGTTTATCATGGTCTTAATATTGGTCGAGCGAAGAAAGTATTCCGAGTACTTGATCATTGTACGATTTTTATTCTAATTGCTGGGACGTATACCCCAGTGTTGTTAATTGGCTTTCGGGAATATTACCCGGTGCAAGCTTGGACAATGTTTGGAATTATCTGGGGTCTGGCGATTATCGGGATTACGCTCAATGCGATTGATTTGAAACGATTTTTGGTTTTTTCGCTCGTATGTTATGTTGGTATGGGCTGGATTGCAATTTTTCGGATTAACCAATTGATCTCGGTGCATGGAGGAGCATTTCTTGCTTTGATTTTAGCAGGTGGAATAGTTTATACATTTGGTGTGATATTTTATGTGCTCGGAAAAAAGAAAAAGTATATGCACGGCGTGTTTCATTTGTTTGTGAATGTCGCATCAATCTTACATTCAGTTGCGATTGCTGTGTTCTTGATGAGATAATTGCTCTGATAGTTGGATTTGATTAGCTGTGTTAATATTAAAATAAGCATTAGTTCTCGGTATGGGCTAATGCTTATTTTTGGTAACTATTTCTTTAATAAATTCTTAAATTTTTCTTAAATCTATTTTGATATGGCTGAAATCACTTGTATCGTATAAAATACTTTGCTATAATGAAAAATTGTGAATATAGAGGACATTTTTTTGTCAAAAGGAGTTTTAAATTATGGATATTTTTGATTATCTTGTTTTAGTAATTTTATTTATTTTACCAATCATTATTTTTCATTTTAAATATGAGAAAACAGGGACACGCTTTTCATTTTATGCTCATACTGTAATCGGTGTATTTTTTGCCTTTACTTATTTTGCTTTTGTAAATTGGCATACATCTTGGTATTTATTTAGCGATCTTCATGTTTATGGATTGATTGCAACATTGATTCTTCCGTTTGCGTTAGCGTATCTCGTTAAAGGAACGGGTATGGAAAAAAATGTCGCAATCGTGATGGCGCTGATTCTGTTTTTATCACCAATTACACGACCGTTTTTATTGGTAGGACCATTTAGTTTAATGCGTAATGGTTATTATCGGACGGCAATAATTCATTTTGAATATGCAATTCCGTTAAATATTTGTAATATTTCGGCAATCATTTATTTATTTGCGTTATTGTTACCAGCACAAGGGAAAGTCGCAAATGTGATCAAAGGTTACATGATTACCATCGGTTTCTTTGGTGGCTTGGTTAATAATATTCAAACGCATAACGATCATGTTGATTACTTTTGGTATTATTTTAATTGGGAAAGTTACATCGTCCACGCACTAATTATGATTATTCCAATTTATATGGTTCTGACAAAACAGATTGAAGTTAAATTCAAAGATCAACTATGGAATTTAGCGTGGTTGATTCCTGGATTTTTCTTCATGGGGTTCGTGCTTAACCCATGGTTTGGATTTAACTTTTGGTTCACACAACCAATTGAATTTATGTCATTCTTACCACAAAACTTTTATTTAACGATTTTTGGTAGTAGTGTTTATCCGCTTTATATGGTTTTGTTATTATTACTTGTTTTGATCGCTTGTACACTTCTTTATTTTGGCTTTGACTGGTTATCACAAAAGGTGATGCCATACTTTATCGAAACTGATGAAAAAGAAGAATGCTCTAGTAACTTTGAAGTCAAAATGACTTAATAACCAAGATAACCAAGGCGATTGTTATTATATAGTTGAATTAGGCTTAGGCTATTTACCCAAAAAAACTTTCTACTGATATTCAGTATAAAAATATTGTAGTTCAAGCCTTTTCTTTTCAAAACCGACATTTCAACCGTGTATAGTAATAAACGATTATTAAAATATCAAAAATAACGATAAACGGATGACACGACAAATGTATGAAAAGTAAAAGGTGAGTATGAAATTTACCTTCGCAAACTATTTCATGCGTTTTGTGTTCAATTTACTTTCTTCATCTATTGACTAATGTCGTAGATTTGTGGTATTATATTAAAATGCTCAAGTAATGGTCAATTTCATAAATTGTCGTGTCAAAACGTCTGATTTATGGTCGATTATTTGGAGAAAAGACCTGTAGAGATTGTGATTTCCAAGATTCATTTGACCCTGCAAGCGCAACTGGTATAGTTATGCGCTTTTTCGGTATGTTGTCGTAAAAAGCAATTAATGTTGCCAAAACTAAACTATAAGAGGTGAAGTGTGTGGCAGGTAAAGTAGTACAATACGGAAAAAAGCGCGAACGACGTAATTATTCAAGAATTAACGTGGCGCTGGAACTTCCAAACTTAATTGAGATTCAAACTGCATCGTATGAGTGGTTCTTGGACCAAGGAATCAAAGAGATGTTTAAGGATATTTCCCCAATCGAGGATACAAACGGGGTTTTTGCCCTTGAATTCGTAGATTATACGTTAGGAGAGGCTAAATACTCGGTGCTTGAATCAAAAGAGCGTGACCAAAATTATGCGGCGCCATTACGCGTGAAAGTTCGTCTTCACATTAAAGATGAGGAAACTGGACTGGTTCAAGAGGTTAAGGAAAGCGAAATTTATATGGGTGATTTCCCGTTAATGACACCGACAGGAACATTTGTTATTAATGGTTCTGAGCGGGTTGTTGTTTCACAGTTAGTACGCTCGGCTGGGGTTTATTACAGCAAAGATACAGACAAGAAAAGTGGTAAAGTTAAATATTTAGCACAAGTTATCCCATCGCGTGGCGCATGGTTAGAGTATGAAACGGATTCAAAAGATATCTTGTATGTACGTGTTGACAGAACGAGAAAAATGCCAATCACGGTGCTTTTACGTGCGCTTGGATTAACTACGGAAGAAGATATCATTGCTATTTTCGGTGAAAATCAGTATTTATTAAATACTTTAGCCAAAGATGCTACTAATACTGCCGATGAGGCATTAATGGAAATTTTTGGAAAATTACGCCAAGGTGAACCAGCAACAATCGAAGGTGCTCGTAACTTGTTTGGATCGAGATTCTTTGACCCGAAGCGTTATGACCTTGCCAATGTTGGTCGTTATAAATTTGATAAGAAATTAAATGTTATTGACCGTTTACTCGGAAAAAAATTAGCAGCAGATATTGAAGATACTGAAACAGGTGAAATCTTAGTTGAAGCGGGTGAGGTGGTAACTCGTGACGTTTTAGACAACGTTTTAGTGGACAAAATTGCTACTTTAAACGTGAAAAAAATCGCCTTGGATAGTGAGTTAGAAGGCAATCAAGAAACTTTTGTTCAGGAATTTGAAGTCTTTTCAATGGATGCAAATGGCGACGAAACTGTCGTTAAAGTCATTGGTAGCATTGGTGATGAGGAAGTTAAGAACATTACGACTTCTGACATTTTTGCATCGGTTAGTTATTTCTTGAACTTGTTGTTCGAAGTTGGTAGTTTAGATGATATTGACCACTTAGGAAATCGTCGTTTACGCCTTGTTGGTGAATTATTACAGAACCAATTAAGAATCGGTTTGTCTCGTATGGAACGCGTAGTTCGTGAAAGGATGTCAATCCAAGAAGAAGAGGGAATTACGCCTTCGTCATTAATTAACATTCGTCCAGTAACAGCATCAATCAAAGAATTCTTCGGTTCGTCGCAGTTATCACAGTTCATGGATCAGACGAACCCATTATCAGAGTTAACGCATAAGCGACGTTTATCGGCGCTTGGACCAGGTGGTTTAACGCGTGAGCGTGCGGGAATGGAAGTTCGAGATGTTCATTATTCGCACTATGGAAGAATGTGTCCAATCGAGACGCCAGAGGGACCTAATATCGGTCTAATCAACGCATTATCTAGCTATGCGAAAGTTAATAAGTATGGATTTATTCAAACGCCATATTGTCGTGTTGCTAAAAAAGATGGTGTTGTGACATTATCGGCTGATGTTAAGTATTTAACAGCAGATGAGGAAGACCGTTATGTAATCGCCCAGTCATCAACAGGGGTTGGGATTGGTGATGTATTACCTGATAAAGTTGTTGCTCGTTTTAATGATGAAACTTTAGTTGTGCCGTCAAGTGAAGTTGATTTTGTTGAGGTTTCGCCGCAGCAGATTGTTTCAGTTGCAACGGCATGTATCCCGTTCCTTGAGCATGATGATGCGAACCGTGCGCTAATGGGGGCGAACATGCAACGTCAGGCAATTCCGTTATTGATTCCAGAAGCACCATATGTTGGCACTGGAATGGAGTATGTGAATGCACGTGACTCAGGTCAGGCAATTGTTGCTGAAAATGCTGGACAGGTTGAGCGTGTTGATTCTCGTTCGATTTTAGTTCGATGTGCAGATGGAGAACTCGATCGTTATCCATTAACGAAGTTCCAACGTTCAAATTCAAGTACAGTTTTGAACCAAACGCCGATTGTTCATCGTGGTGAAGAGGTCGAAAAAGGACAAATTCTTGCTGATTCTTCGTCAATGGAAAATGGTGAGTTAGCACTTGGACGTAATGTTGTTGTAGCGTTTATGACTTGGAATGGTTATAACTATGAGGATGCAATCATCATGAGTGAGCGTCTTGTTAAAGATGATGTTTATACGTCGATTCACATTGAAGAGTACGAGTTAGAGTCGCGTGACACCAAGCTTGGTCCAGAGGAAATCACGCGTGATATTCCTGGGGCAAGTTTAGAAGCACTAAAAAACTTAGACGAGTATGGAGTCATTAAAATCGGTTCAGAGGTTAAAGAAGATGACATTTTAGTTGGTAAGGTTACGGCAAAGGGTCAATCTGATCAAACAGCAGAAGAAAAATTATTACATGCAATCTTCGGTGAGAAAGCAAGTGAAGTGCGTGATACTTCATTACGTGTACCAAACGGCGGTAACGGGATTATTCATGATGTTAAAATGTTCTCACGTGCAAATGGTGATGAGTTAGCACCAGGTGTCAATGAAGTTGTCCGTATTTATATCGCCCAGAAGCGTAAGATTTCTGAAGGGGATAAAATGGCAGGGCGTCATGGTAATAAAGGTGTTATCTCGAAGATTTTACCAGAAGAAGATATGCCATATTTACCAGATGGAACACCTGTTGATATCATGTTAAACCCGCTTGGTGTACCATCGAGAATGAATATCGGGCAGATTCTAGAGATTCACTTAGGAATGGCAGCGAAAAACTTGGGCATTCACGTTGCAACACCAGTTTTTGACGGAGTTAAAACGTCTGATTTAGAAGAAATTATGGCTGAAGCTGGGCTTGATGCTGATGGTAAGACAATCCTGTATGACGGTCGTACTGGTGAAGCATTTGATAATCGTATTGCCGTTGGGGTAATGTACATGATTAAACTTGCCCACATGGTTGATGACAAACTACATGCTCGTTCGATTGGTCCTTACTCGTTAGTAACGCAACAACCACTTGGTGGTAAAGCACAATTCGGTGGACAGCGTTTCGGAGAGATGGAGGTTTGGGCATTAGAAGCATACGGTGCAGCTTATATTTTACAAGAGGTGTTGACTGTTAAGTCTGATGATATTAACGGTCGTGTGAAGACTTACGAAGCAATTGTTCGTGGTGAAAATGTACCAGAACCAGGTATTCCAGAGTCGTTTAGAGTATTAATCAAGGAACTACAAGCGCTTGGTCTGGATATGAAAATTCTTGACGATAACAAAGAAGAGATTTCAACGCGTGATTTAAGTGCTTATGAAATAGCGAAGCTTGTTGAGAACACGCCTTATACTGAACCAAAAATCAAGAAACCAGCCGAGGCAACTTCAGTAGTCGAAGAAGAATTTGATAACGCTTTATTAGATGAAGAAGAATTTGAAGGAGGTAACGAGTAATGGTTGATGTTAACAAATTCAAATATATGAAAATCGGACTAGCCTCATCTGACACGATTCGTGGATGGTCTTTTGGTGAAGTCAAAAAATCAGAAACAATTAACTATCGTACATTAAAACCTGAGCGTGACGGATTGTTCTGTGAGCGAATTTTCGGTCCTCAGAAAGATTGTGAGTGTGCTTGTGGTAAGTATAAGCGTGTTCGTCATGAAGGCATTATTTGTGAACGTTGTGGGGTAGAAGTAACCGTTGCAAAAGTGCGTCGTGAGCGCATGGGTCATATTGAATTAGCAGCACCAGTTGCTCACATTTGGTATGTAAAAGGGATTCCGTCTCGTATGGGTCTGCTTTTAAATATGTCACCACGTGAGCTTGAAGAAGTAATCTATTTCGTTAACCACGTTGTAACTGATCCAGGAACGACCGATTTTAAACAAGGGACTGTTTTAACAGAAAAAGAATATCGTGATGCACTAGAAAAATACGGACCAATTTTCACGGTTGGCATGGGTGCGGAAGCAGTCAAATCGTTACTTGAAAGTGTTGATTTAGATTTTGAAGCAGTTGATTTACGTTCTGAGATTAAAATTCAATCTGGACAAAAACGTGCTAAATTAATCAAACGCCTTGAAGTTGTTGAAGCATTTAGAAATTCTGGGAATCAACCAGTTAATCTAATTTTAGATGTTTTGCCAGTAATACCGCCCGATATTCGCCCGATGGTTCAACTTGACGGTGGTCGTTTTGCGACTTCAGACTTAAATGATCTATATCGTCGTGTTATTAATCGTAACAACCGTTTAATCCGTTATTTAGAAATCGGTGCACCGAACATTATCATTAATAACGAGAAGCGGATGATTCAAGAAGCGGTCGATGCGTTAATTGACAATGGTCGTCGCGGTCGTCCAGTAACGGGACCAGGTAACCGTGCGTTGAAGTCGTTATCACATATGTTAAAAGGTAAGCAAGGGCGATTCCGTCAGAACTTACTTGGGAAACGGGTTGACTACTCTGGGCGTTCAGTAATCGTTGTAGGACCTGACTTAAAGATGTTTGAATGTGGTCTGCCGAAAGAAATGGCACTTGAATTATTTAAACCATTCGTGATGAAAGAATTAGTTTCACGTGAACTTGCACAAAATATCAAGAGCGCAAAGAAGATGATTGAGCGTTTAGACGACCAATTATGGGATGTTGTTGAAGATGTAATTCGTGAGCATCCAGTTCTTCTTAACCGTGCACCAACGCTTCACCGCCTTGGAATTCAGGCGTTTGAACCGAAGTTAGTAGAGGGGCGTGCAATCAGGTTACACCCACTTGTAACAACTGCTTTTAATGCCGATTTTGACGGTGACCAAATGGCGGTTCACGTACCACTTTCACAAGAAGCACAAGCCGAAGCTCGTCTGTTAATGTTGGCAGCGAATAATATCCTTAATCCGAAAGACGGAAAACCAGTAGTAACACCGTCACAGGATATGGTTTTAGGTAATTATTATCTGACGAAAGAAGAAGCTGGATCTCTTGGTGAAGGTGGTATTTACAAAAACATTGATGAGTTAGAAATGGCTTATGCAAATGGTTATGTTTCTCTACATGCGCGCGTTGCGTTAGATGTTGCATCATCATTTACAAGTGAAAACCAGTTTACGAAAAAACAAACTGACAAATATCTAATCACAACCCTTGGGAAAGTTGTTTTTAACGGAATTTTACCAGGTTCATTCCCGTACTTAAACGAACCAACAATGACGAATTTATTACAAGCAACACCAGATCAATATTTCGTTAAAAAGGGATGCGATGTTGTAAAGCATCTGGAGAAAATAGCGGTTGTTGACCCGTTTAAGAAAAAGTTCCTCGGTGACGTAATTGCGGAAATATTCCGTAAATACAAAACAACGGAAACATCAAAAATCCTTGATAATTTGAAAGATTTAGGATTCAAATATTCAACGATGGCTGGTATTTCAGTTGGTATTTCAGATGTTGTAGTATCTGAAGGTAAGAAAACAATTCTTGCTGATGGTGATGTACGTGTTGCGCAAATCAAAGCGTACTACGATCAAGGATTATTAACTGACTCAGAGCGTTATCGCTTAGTTTTAGATGTTTGGTCGAAAGCAAAAGATGAAATTCAAGATGCTTTAATGGATGAATTACCAAAAGACAACCATATCTATATGATGTCTGATTCTGGTGCTCGTGGTAACGCATCAAACTTTACGCAGCTTGCGGGTATGCGTGGTCTTATGGCGAACCCGTCTGGTAAAACAATTGAGTTACCAATCAAGTCGTCATTCCGTGAAGGTTTAACGGTAACGGAATTCTTTATCTCGACTCATGGTGCGCGTAAAGGTCTTGCTGATACTGCCCTTAAAACAGCTGACTCAGGTTATTTAACGCGTCGTCTTGTTGATGTTGCCCAAGATGTTATCGTTCGCGAAGCTGATTGTGGAACTGACCGTGGTCAAAACGTAACCGACTTAACTGAACGCGGGCAAATTATCGAACCATTATTTGAACGAATCGCTGGTCGATATACTTCAAAAACGATTTTTCACCCGAAAAGTGATGATTTAATTATCGGTGCAAATAAATATATCACTGATGAAATCGCAATGGAAATTATCAATGCTGGTATCACAGAAATTTCAATTCGTACGATTTACTCTTGTAACGCTGAAAAAGGTATTTGTAAGAAGTGTTACGGACGTAACTTGGCAACAGGTAAGGATGTCGAAGTTGGTGAAGCTGTTGGAATTATGGCGGCTCAGTCAATCGGAGAGCCTGGTACACAATTAACGATGCGTACATTCCACACTGGTGGGGTTGCAGGTGCCGATATCACGCAGGGTCTTCCTCGTATTCAGGAGCTTTTTGAAGCACGTAACCCGAAAGGGCGGGCAATTATCTCGGAAACTGACGGTACTGTTGCTGAAATCCGTGGTAATGCGCGGAAACGTTTTGAGGTTATTGTTACTAATAAGCTAGAAACTCGCGCATATTTACTTCCTTACGGAACGCGTCCACTTGTTAACGTTGGTGAAGAATTAAAAGCTGGCGATATGATTACAGAAGGGTCAATTGATCCAAAAGAATTACTTCGCGTTGCTGATTCAGTAGCCGTACAAGCATACATCTTGAAAGAAGTTCAGAACGTGTACCGTGCGCAAGGGGTAGAATTGTCAGATAAACACATCGAAATCATGTTACATCAAATGATGAAGAAAGTTAAAATTATTGACGGTGGTGACACGGATATTTTACCAGGTTCATTAATTGATGTAGTCCAGTATACGCGTGTTAATCGTGATGCAGTTAATCGTAAAAAACGTCCAGCAGTTGGAATTCCAACTTTACTTGGGATTACGAAAGCGTCGCTTGAAACGGAATCATTCTTATCAGCTGCATCATTCCAAGAAACGACTCGTGTCCTAACAGACGCAGCGATTAAAGGAAAAGTTGATGAGCTTGTTGGTCTGAAAGAAAATGTTATCCTTGGGAAACTAATTCCAGCTGGAACGGGTATCCTTAAAGAGAAATTTATTCAGCCACAACATGAAATTCCAGAACCAAAAGTTGAGGAATCAGAAGTGCCAGTTGAAGAAGTAGTAGTTGAAACAACGGAAGCAATCGCAACCGAAGCTGTGGCGAACTTCGAAGCAGAAGTCAACGAAGAGCGTACATTTGTAATTGAACCAACAGATTTTTAATAGAATGTAAATGAAGAGTACAAATTGCTAGGCAATTTGGCTCTTTTTTGTTGCTATTCACAACCTAAAATCATCAAAGCTGTATTTTTTGGGAAAATGGTATATAGTTAAATAGACAAACCCTTGAAAGTATTGATATTAAGGGCTTCCCAAAATTTAAAGACAATTAAACATTCTATAATCGCACATTAAAGTCGCTCAAATTAAAAATGAGTGGCTTTTACTCTTAAAAAACGAGAGCCTCTATTATAGATTCTGACTACATTTTAGTCAGTTGCTTAATAGGGCTCTTTTATTATTTTGACGATTTTATTTAAATTCCCACGTAGATTACGTGCTGATTAACAATTGGTGTTTGTGGTAAGATAAAAGTACCCAACAGGTGTGAGAGGGGTGAAGTAATTTCTACTCGATTGGGTAAACAAAAACCTGAGAATACCCAGGCTTTGTTAGAGTGTTAATTTGTAGTATTTCTACGATTTGTTTCTAATAAAACGTTGTAGCGCGACTGTAATAGTTCATTGTGGAAAACGATGTTATGTTCAGCGCGTAAAGTGAACATTACTCCAGCAAGATATTCAGGGCTTTCTCGTAAACGATTCATTTCTTGCGTTCGAATTGTTGCAAGAGATGGGAGCTGATCAAAATAATCTACTAAAATAATATGATAGCCATGTTGAGATTCAACTGGTGTTGTTGAGAATGAACCTTGCGCTAATTCAAAGGTTGCATCCTCAAATTCTTGTACCATTCCACTCGGAATTGATAAACGACCGAGTGTTCCACCATTAGGAGCTGACCCGCATGTACTATATTCAATTGCTAATTCAGCGAATAAAGCATTCAATTCATCAGCAGAAACTGCTTGTAATCTTGTGATTAATTCTAATGCTAAATCATAATCGCCAACTAAAATATGTGATGTTTCGCGAGCAACTGTATAATTAGCATGTAAATACTCTACACGATCATCACTAAGTGTGATATGGTCATCGAAAGCTAAGTTTTGTAAATGGTTTAACCAGAACCAGTCAAAAATTTCTTCTTCTGAATATAGTCCCATAAATTCCATTTGTGGATAGAACCAGTCTAAGAGGTTCATTTTCGCTTGAGTGATGTCATCGTTGATAGTTCGTCGATTAACGTTGTAAATTTCATCTAAAACGTGTAAATTAAGGTAATCAAATAGGCGTGAATTTTCTCTAAATGCAAATCTGTTTATGACGGCTACAAAAAAATCTTCAAGCGTTAAAGATTCAACAGCGTTAGCAGTATTAACAGAAACAATAGTTGTATCACTAGTACTTGTTGTGATGTCTAGTTCGTCAGTGAAATCAGCATTCAAGAAATTACTATACTTGATTGCAAAGTATTCACTATAAATAACCATGCCAGCTTCTTCGCGTAAGCGAGCTAATACTGCCTCCGTATAACCTGGAGCAGAAATCCGCTCGGTGACTAAGAAATTTTCAAGGTTGTCACGAACATCTTCGAATGTTTGTGCATCTTCATCTTCATCATCAGTTTCTAATGGTGTAAATAATTCGTTGAAAATTTCATAAAGTTCTTCTTCGGTATAAACAACCGAGTCACGCACTGCTTGTGTACGCATCATCTGTAATCTAGTAGAAACTAGTAAATCATCTATATCAGCAAAACCGTTAGTAATTAATGCTACCTCTAAATCGTCGGCATCTAATTCTTCAAGTGATTCTCTTTGATTGTCAATTAATGATTCATCGATTTCAACTAAATCAGGTAAAATCATTAAATCGACCCAGTCAAGAATAACTGAAACACCAGGATTTTGTCCATCGATATTCCCGCTCATAAGCAGATTTAGTAAATCTTGATTCGTCATGCTAAATCCATCTAATTCGATTACAACATCATTACCATTGCTTAATTGCACATCGAAATCAAGTTGATTACCACAAGCTGTTAAAGCAAATGTTGTAAGTACGATTGCAGCTGCGGCTGCATATTTTAATATTGATTTCATAATTGTAAATTCACTTCCTTATTATTTCAAACTCATAGAATATAATACCACAAAATTACTATGAAATGCAAGAAAAATGAAAAAAATGAAAAGTTTTAATCGCATAATAGTGTTTTGACACATATTATATAACAGAGACGCACGTGAGGGAAAAGCGTTGTCTCGGAGTTATCTATATTATAGAGGAGTTGAATGGTATGTTAGGTGGAAACAACTTTGCATTTATCTTAGTTTTATTTATCCTTTTAGTAATCATCGGTTACTCTGGCTTCGCTTACTAATTTTTTCGGTAGCTAGCTAGATACCAAAATAGTTTTTAGGCAATGAGTTCGAACTTTAGTTTGATTACGCTTGCCTAGTCAGGGCAACTTCGTGAGCTTGCGAACGATTAGTTGCTACTGAATCGATGAGTTATAGGATCACTTTTAGTTAAAAGGAGCGATTTATTATGGTTGGAGGAAATAACTGGGCATTTATCTTAGTTATCTTTATCTTGTTAGTAGTAATCGGAAGCTGCGCATACGTGTGGTAATCAATTACGAAGTTTGGGAGGACTTGCAGAATTTTGCAGGTCTTTTTTGTCTTTTGACCGAATTTAGCGGAATTTATCTAGTGAAAAAGTGAAAATTGCAAAAAAAGTCAATAAAAAGTGTATTTAGAGGGTTGCAAGTACGTCTGTGTTGTGTTAAAATTTAAGGAACTTAATGTTCTAGTATTGTTTCAAAGAATTTCTTTAGAATCAGCTTGCGTTAAGGATTCAAATTTTTAGGAGGTACTAGACATGGCTCAAGGTACAGTAAAATGGTTTAACTCGGAAAAAGGATTCGGTTTCATCACAACTGAAGAAGGACAAGACGTATTTGCTCACTTCTCAGCAATCGAAGGAGACGGATTCAAGTCATTAGATGAAGGACAAGCGGTAGAATTCGATGTAGTTGAAGGTGACCGCGGTCCTCAAGCATCAAACATCGTTAAGTTATAATTCAATAATGTTAGAAATCATCGCTTAGGCGGTGTTTTTTTGTTTAATACTTTATATTGAGTTAATCAAAAATTTATATTCACTTAATAAAACAATTATATAATTTGTTTTATTGTTAAGGAGATGAGTTTGAATGTTACATTTAAAGAATATTAAGAAAAGTTATACAACGGGTGATTTTACCCAAATTGCTCTGAATGGGATTGATTTAAGCCTCCGTGACCAAGAGTTCGTAGCGATTTTAGGTGCATCTGGTTCAGGTAAGACGACATCATTAAATATTATTGGCGGACTTGATCAGTATGATAGCGGTGATTTAATTATCAACGGGAAGTCAACGAAAAACTTTTCGGATCGTGATTGGGATGCATATCGAAATAACAGTGTCGGATTCGTGTTTCAAAGCTACAATTTAATTCCGCATCTAAGCATTCTTGATAATGTTGAAATGGGGATGACGCTTTCAGGCGTGTCGACCAGTGAAAAAAGGGCATCAGCGCTGAGTACTTTAGAAAAAGTTGGACTAAAAGACCATGTTCATAAAAAACCAACGCAATTATCAGGTGGTCAGATGCAACGGGTCGCCATTGCTCGCGCACTTGCTAATGATCCAGACATCATTTTAGCGGATGAGCCAACTGGAGCATTAGACACTACGACTAGCGGTCAAATCATGGATTTAATCAAAGAAATTGCTGAAGATAAACTGGTAATTATGGTTACGCATAATCCAGAACTTGCTAAAGAATATGCTGATCGGATTGTTGAATTTAGCGATGGACAGATTGTTAGTGATTCAAATCCGTATGTTGGTACTGAAACAAGTAGCAATTATAATCTAAAGCGCACGGCGATGAGCTACTTTACGGCGTTGAATTTATCAGGTAAAAATATTGCGACGAAGAAATGGCGGACAGCGTTAACGGCTTTTGCTTCATCAATCGGAATTATCGGAATTGCATTAATTATGAGTTTATCAAACGGCCTGCAAGGTCATATTGACCAGTTCGAAGAAGATGCACTCGTTGAGATGCCGATCATCATAAGTCGTACAGCAATGGACTTTAGTGGTGATTTTATGGAAGGAATGCAAGAAATGCAAGCAAACCTTGAAGCTCGTCGTCGTACTGATGAGCCAACGATTCATTTATTTAATCCGATTAATGATGCACCAGTTCATCGTAACATTATTAGTCAGGAATTTATCGATTATGTTTTAGCAATTGATCCAAGTGTTATTCGTGATGTTACCTTTGTGCGAGCAACCGGCATGAATTTAGTCCGTGAAATTGATGGTGATTTCGTACCAGTTACACTTGATTCAGGTCAAGTCGGGATGATGACGATAATGAGTGGCTCTAATGTATTTTTAGAAACATTAGACCCGGATGCGCCATCACACTTAGAACAAAACTATGAATTACTTGCTGGTTCATGGCCAGAATCTTATCTGGATGCCGTTGTCGTCGTTGATGAATTTAACCGCATTAACATTTCGGTTTTAACTGCTTTAGGATTTGATACGACCGATTTAACAGAAATTCATTTTGACGATATCATTGGTTTAGAAATGCAACTTGTTGCCAACGATGACTTCTTTATCCAAACGGAATTTGGTAATTTTATGCCAAATCCAGACTTAGCGGCGGTTTATGATACTGCAGCTAATCAAACGATTCGTATCACAGGAGTTTTCCGTTTAAGCGAAGAAGTCTTTAATGATTTTGAAATCCTGAATCCAGGGATCATTTATAGTGATGAATTACTCCGTCAAATTATCGAACGTGAACAAGCGAGTGAGATTGTATTAGCACAACTTGAAGCTGATTTTAATGTCATGACGCTTGAGCCTGTCACTGAAAATGATCGTGATCAAATTATCACGTTTTTAGGTGGCGATAGTGAGCCAGTAATAATGGCAATTACGACGCCAGACTTTGCTGCAAAAGATGCCTTGATTGCGTATTTAGATGCGTTTAACGCTGATTTAGACGATGTTAATCGGATTGTTTATGTCGACCAAGCCTCAATGATTACCAACATGCTTGGTGGAATTTTAGACACTGTTACCTATGTTCTAGTTGGATTTGCTGCGATTTCATTGGTTGTTTCATTAATTATGATTGCGATTATTACTTATATTTCGGTCATGGAACGAACGAAAGAAATCGGGATTCTACGAGCATTAGGTGCTCGTAAGAAAGACATAACGCGAGTGTTTATTTCAGAGACGTTTATTATCGGCATGTGCTCTGGTACACTGGCAATTGCAATTTCGTATTTGTTAACGATTCCGATTAATAATTTGATTTATGCAATTACCGAAATGGAAAATACTGCGAATCTTAATCCAGTTCATGCAATAGTTTTATTAATAATTAGCGTAACTTTAACCTTAATTGGCGGTTTTATTCCAGCACGAATGGCATCGAAAAAAGACCCAGTGGCGGCATTAAGAGCAGAGTAATTATTGAAAGCCTTGTTAGAATCGTCTTAGCGAAAGCTGAGACGATTTTTTGAGTGTGCCAGACATAATCTAGGCGGTGGAAGTCTGTTGTGTGGATACACATCGACCAACCGCTAGGGAAGTACAAGGTGTGCACCGTGAGGTGTTAGGCTGGAGGAAGTGTGGAATAAGGCGTTCAGAAATCTGATACCAAGGCTACATAGTGGGTAAGATTTCTTAACAAACTAAAGCCCGAAAGATGTGCGTAAACTTAAGTGGTAAATCAAGCGAGAAAACGAGGAAAGATTAGTGTCTTACCCTGGGAGACCTTACGGATGATGTAGGAGTCCCCTTTAAAGAAATCGGTCGGAAAAGATTTATCGTGAGGAGTCAGCCGATGTCATCATTTTTATATGTAGAGATATCAAACGATTCGATTGTTAGGAACATCTATAGTGGTAGACCGATTTATTCAACTTAAAGAGGAAAAAGAAAAGTTGCTACTAAGTAAAGGGGCGAATGACAACTTAGAACAGCGGATACAGAAGATGCTTGAGTATTTGGATAATCAGAACACTGGTCTGGCAACATTTGATGAAACACTGGTGAGACGAATGATTGAAGAAGTTAAGATTTTGACGGGAATATAACGATTAGGCTTAAATCAGGATTTGAAGTAAAGTTGGGGTTCTAGGAGCATCTGATGAAAAGGATACTTTTTATGATTTTGAAACGTTATCATAAATGGTGGAACTGTTATTTTAAATTTAAAAATGGTACAATAAGAGGAGTATATATTTCGATATGTTCTTGAGAAGCGACCAAATTTGAAATAGTTAATCGACCTGTTTCCGAGAATAAAAAGGTGAATAACATCGTACAAGACATTAATCTTGTAATCTTAAGCCATGTTGAAACGGTCGTAAAATGGTTTTTAAAATAATTGGAGGTGAATGCAATGAAACAAGGTAAGGTGTTATTTTGTGCAAGTGCGGGTGGGCATTATACGGAATTAATGCAATTGGAAGTATTGATAAAACAGTATCATGGCGTTGTGATAACCGAACGAACGAAGATTTCAGAAGCGACGCAGTTGCCGACGAAATACATACCATACGGGTCGCGCAATGACGGTTTTTTTTATTTTTTCAAGCTACTGTACGTGTGCTTGCTGTCACTCGTATATTTCATTCGCTACCGACCAAAAGTTATTGTTTCGACTGGTGTACACTCGACCGTCCCGCTCTGTTTACTAGGTTGGCTATTCCGTCGTAAAATCATTTATATTGAAACTGTTGCTGTTGTTGATGAACCAACATTGACTGGTAAATTGATGTACAAAATTGCGACCGAATTTTATGTTCAATGGGAAGAGTTACTTGCTGTTTATCCGAATGCGACTTACGGAGGTGTAATATTCTAATGATGCTAGTTTTATGTGGGACACAAAAACAAGAGTTTGTTCGGATGATTCGTGCTATTGAGGAACTTGCCAACGAGTATGAAATTATCGTTCAAGCGGGTCATAGCAAATATCAAAGTAACAAAATGAAAATTTTTGATTTCATCACCAGTGAGGAGTTAACAAAATTGTACGACCAAGCTGATTATATTGTGACGCATGGTGGGGCAGGGTCAATGTTTCAAGCAGTGAAAGCTGGTAAAAAAACGCTCGTTTTCCCGCGACTGGCAAAATACGGGGAGCATGTTGATGACCACCAGTTGCAGCTTGCAAGTAAATTCGCAGAACTCGGCTACTTGCAAGTGTTTAACGACGGTGATGATATCAAAACGAGTATTACTAAGTTGCAAGCTTTCGTACCAAAACGATATGATTTAAATGGAGAAATTTCCATTTTAGTAGCTAAAAAATTAAATGACTTTCTCGCAATTTGAGGAAGTCATTTTAAGGGTATCTCTACATATTCCATTTAAGCATATCTTCATAAATCATCCCAATTTGCGCATCAATTTCTGTCGTTGCCTTGGTTAGATGCGCAAATTGACAAGTTTTGAATGCCATTCATGACAAAAGAAGTTTCATACCTCAGACTGATTATTCCATAATCTAGCTATTTGGTATAAGTTTTACTAAGTTTAGCTTTATTGGTATTTCTGTTTTGAAATGATTTCTTGAAAATCCCACTTCCAATGAGTAAATATTCCACTTGTCTATAAAATTCAGAAAACAACACGCAAAAGCGTTGGTATCATAGTTTTACAGTCTATTATGATTCGTTAATAATTGCCCCTCGTATATATCAGCATGAGTGCAACGCTTGCGTATTCGTTAGCGTTGTCTTTTTTTATGTACTTCCAAACAGTTTCGACCTCATCACTAGAAAAATGTTTGCTAGAATTCTTATTGCCTGCTTTGACATTTGATAGGTCAAGATATTGCACCTTATCCAATCTGGTGTAATATAGTTGTGAATTATCGCATAACGAAAAACTGACTTTAGCAACTGCTTTAATACGCTGGCGATGTTTTCTCGCACTTCTGACGCGTCTACTAAATCTTGCAGTTATGTCCTTAATCAACATATGTTTGATACCATCGTATAGCTTATAAGCGTGGTCATATATATTGCCGTTGATCGTTCTTACTAGCGCAACCGTATTTATTGGTATCATTGCGCCAAAGTAAGTATAGTTGGTTAAGGGTACTACCCACTTTTAGCAAGATCGAAAGAGGGTAATTTGATAAAGCGGCACTTATTATAACTATGACGAAACTTCAGTATGCAAAATTGCTTTAAAATCTTTTACGTGTGCATGGATATATGGGTTATATTTTTATATCAGAATTTATTAAAATAGTTTGATATGTTGGGTTAAGACAAAAACAGGATTTTTCACTGTATTTTTTGGTCAAGATACCGTATTTCGTCCTATTTTTGTTGATTTAGTACTGAAATACTGTACTTTTTTACTGTTTTAGTTACTTTTTCTTGAAAAAATGTTGCTATTTTTTGAAAAATTGCATATAATAATATTACCGAAAGGAATTGTGCGCAGTTTCTGGGAAAAATAATTCGGCTATGCTCGGTTTTTTTTCAGCTACTTAGTGGCTGTTTTTTTATTTCCACAAAATTTTCTGCGTTCTTAAAAATTTCGTCTAAACAGTTCTTGATTTCGCGATTATATCTTAAATCCAGAACTTTGTTGATAGTTGCTTTTCTTGCACCAATTAAAAAATCCTCTCTATTCCTTTTTCCGTAAACTAGATAGATATTGATAGGTCTGAAATGAAACACATTATTGCGTAAGTTGACAAGCTCGTTTAATTGTTTTTTCACTTGACTATGTTTCTTCTTTCTTAAAAAATTACACCCTTGTACTATTTCAAAATAAACTTTTTCGTGATATCTGTGTATCTTCACCTATTTCACTTTTTAAATCGAGAAACCCTTAATTTTTAAAGAGGGCATTTATTAATTTCTCACTGGCATGACCATCGTTATAGGTCGCCCATTTCGCAAGATAGTCATTTAATGGCAATGGTTCAATGTTTTGAAGAGCTGAAATGATTTCTACAGTATTTGTAACTGTTGGTCCTGGGACAGAAGCCATGTAAGGTTCCCAAAAACCATGTTCTTGCTCGTAATTTTCCAAATCGTAAGCGTAAAAAATCATTGGGCGTCCAAGCATCGCAAACTCCATCGGAAGCGAGGAATAATCGGTAATTAGCACATCTGCGGCAATCATCAGCTCGTTAATATCACGGTCGCTGTAATCAAGCACAAAATCATCTGTCGTAAAACTCATTTTCACTGCTGGATGTGACTTAACTACTAAAACATAATCTTTTGCTAAAACCTTTTTCATTTTTTCAACATCTAACCTGAAGTCATCGTTTTGGTTTTTGCAACGTCTAAAAGTTGGTGCATATAGAATAATTTTTTTTCCTGTAAGTAACGGTTGGTTCTCATATCCGAAGAAGAAGTCAGTACGAGGAACACCTGTTTTTAGCAGTTTTTCATCAGTGGCAAGATAGGCTTGTTTAAAAATTTCCCCCATAAAATCAGAACCAACAGTGAAGAAATCAAAGCGGTGATAAACTCGTTTGAAACGGTTCAGCGCCCGCTGCGTGCGTGTTTTGTTAGCGGGATCAGCCGCCCCGAAACGCTTAATCGCGCCCGCTGCGTGCCATATTTGTGTCACTTTGACATCGGGTTTAAAATTCGTCACCGAAAGAATTCCATAGTAATTATCAGCAATTATCTGTTTAGCGGTTGCAAGATGGAAAATACCTTGTAGCGAATTGAAGTTATGAATCGGTGCATCTGTTTTAAGTGAGCGGTTATTTGACAAGAATACAACATCAACTGGGATTTTTTGACGACGTAATTCTTCGTATACGGATAACGGATTATCGGGAAACGATACGAGAAAAACAACTTTATCCCGCAGTGGGAAAAGCTTGAAGAATGTGAACAGGACTTTATATCCACATAAGTAGATCGAAATTGCGAGGTCTCTCATTTGGCATGTCTCCTTTGTTTTATTATAACATATTTTCGTTATCAAAACACTATCCAAAATCACTAAGATATGCTATAATCAAAGCACGACCCAAATTAGATGAGCATAGAATGCGAAATCGAATTTGTAAGGTCGTATTCCGATACAGTTTTCCTAATAAGGAACGAGTTGTTGGAAGCCACTGTCACTGCGGTAAATTTTTCACCACAAAAGGTAGGTGTGATTATGCGGATTATATTTATGGGAACCCCCGATTTTGCAGCAAATATCCTAAAACGGATAATTGATGAACAGTATGAAGTTGTTTTGGTAGTAAGTCAACCAGACCGACCGGTTGGACGAAAAAAAGAACTACGACCAACGTCAGTCAAGCAGGTTGCGTTAGACCATAATATCCCTGTGTTTCAACCAGAGAAAATCAGGACGGAATACGATGAAATTATTGCGGCGAATCCTGATTTGATTATCACGGCGGCTTACGGGCAGATTGTCCCGAAAGCGGTGCTTGATGCTCCACGACTTAGTTGTATCAATGTTCACGCGTCGTTATTGCCGAAATACCGCGGTGGAGCACCAATTCATCAAGCGATTATTGATGGCGCGCCGGAAACGGGGGTCACGATTATGTACATGGATGTTGGTCTTGATACGGGTGATATGATTTCGCAAAGATCAACGCCAATTACCGATGACGATGACACGGGAATCTTGTTTGAGCGACTTTCCCAGCTTGGGGCTGATTTACTAATCGCAACGTTGCCTTCAATCGAAGCGGGTACTAACGATAAAACGGCACAAGACGAGTCGCAAGTAACGTACGCATATAACATTACCCGCAAGCAAGAGTTAATCAACTGGGATAGGTCGGCTAGAGTTGTCTTTAACCACATTAGAGGCTTAAATCCGTTTCCAGCCGCTTATACAACGATTAATGAGCAAAACGTGAAAATGTTTAAAGCGAAAATCATCGGTGGCGATTCGCTAAATGCTGGAACAATTATTGCTGTTTCGACCATTGGGATTGATGTTGTTTGTGGCGACGGGATGGTTTTGCGGATCACAGAACTCCAGTTGGCAGGCAAAAAACGAATGCCGATTCAGGATCTATTAAACGGTGACCATCCGTTTGTAGTAGGGGCAAAATTCGACTGAATATAACATTTAATACAAAAAATATACCAAAACAGATGATAATTATCTCTAAGTTCTAGTAAATATAGTAATATTAAAAAAAGGTAGGTAAAAAAATATGAGTTTTAGTAACGAAACAAACCCAATAGTAACAATCACATTAACGACTGGTGAAACAATGACGCTGGAATTATATCCAGCGATTGCACCAGAATCGGTTAATAATTTTATTTCATTAGTGCAAGCAGGGTTTTATGACGGGTTGATTTTCCATCGTGTTATTCGTGGCTTTATGTTACAAGGTGGTTGTCCTGATGGAACGGGAATGGGTGGACCAGGTTATTCTATTAAGGGTGAATTTTCTGGTAATGGTGTGCAAAACGACCTAGTTCATACGCGTGGCGTTTTATCAATGGCGCGTTCAATGATGCCGAATTCAGCGGGTAGCCAGTTCTTCATTATGCACAAAGATTCACCACATTTAGATGGTCAATATGCTGCTTTCGGAAAGATTACAGACGGACTTGAAGTCGTTGATATGATTGCCGAAACTGAATGTAACCATAACGATAAGCCAGTTGTAGAGCGTAAAATTGCTAAAATGACGGTTGATACAAAAGGTGTGGATTATCCAGCGCCTAACAAGTTATAATTAGATATCTTATCAAACTCAGGAGGATAGATTAATGTATATGGGAATTATGATTGTGCTTATAATTATATGTTTTGTTTTTATTATTTTAGCTAGTGCAAAAGCTCACCAAAAAGCTATTATTATCGCCATAAAGCGTTACGAAGATGCGAAATCAGGAAAACTAAATGAGAATGACCTAACTGAGCAAGAACGCAATTTATTAAACACTTTTAGAGAAGATCATCAAGACTGCGGTCAGGTCGATATTAACAATTTATTATTATGGTCAATTATTATGGCTGAGCATCGCCATTTACCACGAAAAATTAGTCAATCTTATGAATTAGAAATCAAAGAATTTTCTCCTGACTTATATGAGACTTATCAAAATTATTACGAAGTTTACCAAGATAACTACGCAAACAATAGTCAATATTACGATTCAAGTGCAAGCTATGCTAGTTATTCAAGTTATTCTTCATATTAAATTAGAAAGTGAAAAAGGGGGCTAACCCTCATGAAAATGTTTAATTCAACGAGGAATGTCAAAATCAAAAATGCCCTCATCCTAACGGTTGGTAGTCTAATGTTCACAATTGCCGTTAATATGTTTGTTGGCCCTGGTGGTCTTTATGTCGGTGGCGTGACTGGTTTACTACAAATCATGATTATGTTTTTGTACGACTTCTTTGACATTGAACTCGGTCTTGGTATTTTAGTACTACTATCAAATATTCCGATTTTATTAATTGGCTGGAAATCCGTTGGTCGTCGCTTTGCGGTTTTGACATTATTTTCGGTTGTATTACAATCGATTCTCTTTGAAGTTGTACCGATTTACGCACTGGCTGATGACATGATGATTAATTCGATTTTCGGTGGTGTTTTAGTTGGTGTCGGGAGTGGGATGATTCTGAAAATCGGTGCTTCAGCCGGTGGGATGGATGTTATTTCGCAGGTTATGGCGTATAAATTTGATGGCTCAGTTGGAAAATACTCATTCTTTATCAACGCGGTGGTTATCATTATTGCTGGGGCTTATCAAAGCTGGGAAGTCGCAATGTATACGATTATCTCGATTTACATTACCTCGATGGTCGTTGATCGTATTCATACAATTCATCAGAATTTGACTTTGTATATCGTGACAGATTCCGAATCCGAAATCACGGCGGCCATCTGGGCGCAACTTTATCGCGGGATTACCGTTCTTGAGGCATCTGGTGCTTATACAAAAGCCAAAAAGAGCGTTTTGATGATGGTCTTATCAAGCTATGAATTGTACGAAGCGATTGAAATTATTAAAGCAGTCGATGAAGACGCCTTTATTAATGTTATCCGCAGTGAATCGGTTGTTGGTAATTTTGTGAAAAAAAAACTATGACTTGGGCGAAAACTTGAGCTGTAAGTCGATGTTTCTGACGGTTTATACAAAGAAAAAAATTATGAATTAACTTGTATGACATTAAAATTTAATTAATACTAAAACACCTTCGCTTTTCATAGAATTTATCATATGAAGAGTAAAAGTGAAAGCGAGCATCTTAGCTCCGACAAACATTTTGAAGCGGAACTTATTTTCATAGAAAGTCAGTCCACCGCAAGAAATGACCTCGAGGAGCTGCGAGCTGCAACTAGATAAGGGGCGTTTTTATGAGAATACCAAAACATATCGGGGTGATCCCAGACGGAAATCGGCGTTTTGCCAGTGGCAATGGTTGGGAGAAAAATGCAGGTTACGAGTATGGCGTTAAACCTGGGGTACGACTGGTTAGAATGGCGAAAGAATACGGCGTCCGTGAATTAACTTTTTACGGCTTTACGACCGATAATTGTCGACGACCAGTTGCGCAAGTGGTGGCGTTTCAACAGGCATGTATTGAAGCGGTGAAAGCAACGATTGCTGAAGATGATGTCGAAGTACTAGTGGTCGGAGATTCGGAATCGAAATTTTTCCCCGAAGAATTAAAACCTTTTTTACGAACAACTGCTATTGGTCAACCCAAATTACGCGTCAATTTTCTTGTTAATTATGGTTGGAAATGGGATTTGAAAGGCATCAATGGTGGTCATGTGATAAAAGACTTACAGTCACACGCAATTTCCCGCATGGATATGATTATTCGCTGGGGCGGGATGCGCCGTTTGTCGGGCTTTTTACCAGTCCAATCGGTCTATTCGGATTTTTATGTCGTTGATGATCTTTGGCCCGATTATAAAGACGAACACTTTGGCGCGGCAATCGCTTGGTATCAAAAGCAAGATGTTACATTAGGTGGATGAAAAAAAATCAGCATGTTTACATAATTTAATAAAAAGGTCATTTCTGAAAACACAGAAAATGACCTTTTTTTTCGTCCAAACATAAACAGGATGTATTATTTAGCATAAGAAAGAGGTTTAGGTGATAGTATAGGTGTTGTTTGATAGCGGCAATGGTTACTACAAGCATACAGAAATTCAAAGGATATTTCGCAAATTAAAATGAAAGATATAAACGACTAAATATTGACTTTTATATAGTTAGTCTTTCTGCCCAGGAAATATTATCGACTTATAAGAATATCACTCATAAGTCGATTTTTCATGTTTTTAATCGCTTTACATCATCAAAATAATCGAAACATCATTTACGTTTGTACCAGTTGGACCTGTGATGATAAGTCCATCAATCGCTTGAAGTCCATGATAGGAATCATTATTAGCTAAAAGTTTATCTATGTCATGATTTGTTTTTTTAAGCTGTGCTACAGTTTCACCGTCAACAATACCGCCTGCTGCCTCAGTTGGTCCATCTGTTCCGTCTGATCCTAGTGAGAAGATTAATGTATCCGCCAAGCCTGATATTCCTGTTGCAGCTGATAATGCAAGTTCTTGGTTACGACCGCCTTTACCCGTTCCTTTTAGATTAACTACCGTTTCGCCACCAGCGATGATGGCACATGGTCTTTGGAAACAATTCACTCCTTTAGTGGTATCAACAGCGATTGATGCCAGAAATCTCCCAGCCTCTGCTGCCTCACAATTAAGTGTTGTTGTTAATACATATGGTTTAAATCCTAATTCGGTTGCTGTTTTGGCGGCTGCTTCGCAAAGTGAGCGAACAGATCCTGTAATAGTAGTTTTTACGTTATCAAGTTTTTTTGGTGTTTCTTGTGTTAAGTAGGTTTTTTGTGTAGCTGTTAGCTCAAGGTTGTATTTTGCTACAACTGCTAGTGCATCTTCTATTGTCGACGTATCTGGTGCGGCTGGTCCTGATGCGATTGTATCCAATCTGTCGCCTAAAACATCGGAAAGTACAACTGCAAATACACTTGCTGGCTTACATAGCTGAGCAAAACGACCCGCTTTTACTTTTGACAGACGCTTACGAATCATGTTCATTTCAACAATGTCAGCGCCACTTGCTAATAAATCATTATTAAGACCAGCTAATTCTTCAAGTGTAACACCCTCTTGTGGAGCTTCAAATAATGCTGAACCACCACCCGAAACCAAGAATAACACCTCGTCATCTTCATCTAATTGAGAAATTAATGCTAATGCCTTTTGAGTTGCGATGACTGTATTCTCATCTGGCGTTGGATGTCCCGCTTCAAAAATTTCTAAGCGTGGTAAATCTCCCATTGAGTGTTCGTATTTAGTGATAACTACACCTTTTTCAATTTTTTCTCCTAAATATTCACTTGCAGCTTTTGCCATTGTCCATGCAGCTTTGCCAATAGCAACTAAATAAACTTTTTTTAAGCCGAAATCATGTTCTTGAAGTGCATTGATTACAGATGTTTCTGGCATATTTTCTGCTAAAATATTTTTAATCATTGTTTGTGCAGATTCTTTAAGTATGTTCAAAATTTTATACCTCGCATAATCGAATAGTAGTATTTTTAATTCCCTCTCCAGGGCTATGCTTGCGAGCTAAATATCTTAACTCACAAATAACGAAATAATAAAGATTGTCAGCATACAAGTAACACCTTGAACGATCGTCATCGAAGTCCAGTTTTTATACCCTTCCTCAGGAGTCATATCAGAAAGGTTGCTCACCACCCAGAAGTATGAGTCGTTGGCGTGAGAAGCCATCATTGATCCTGCACCAATTGCCATGACCGTAAGCGCCGACATCATCGGGGAATCCATATTAAGGGTTGCCATTAATGGAGCCATAATTCCAGCAGTTGTAATCATCGCCACAGTAGATGAACCTTGAGCTGTTTTGATAATCACCGATACTAAAAACGGAAAGAAGAGTCCAAGACCTGCTAAAATTTCAGAATGTTCACTGATAAATGGCACCATGTCCGAAACGGCAATTACCTGTCCCAAAACACTTCCGGCACCTGTGATAAATAAAATCGGACCAAGTGCTTTTAGTGTATCATTGGTCAACCCACTAAAGCGATCCATTTTCTTTGAAACAGCAAGCAAGACAACCGCAAATAACAGACCAATCCCTAGAGCAATAACTGGTGTTCCAATAAACGTCATTACATCGCCAAATAATCCTGTCCATTCGGCAATGTTTGAAATTGTACCTAATGCCATACAGATAATTGGTACAAGAATTGGGGCTAAAGATAGCAATCCGTTTGGTAAGCCACCAAACTCTTTCACGAGTTCTTCATAAGATTTCACTGTCTTACTTTGAGTCAGCTCTAAATCTTCCTTAGATTGCGTGTTCTTTCCGCAACGAACTGCCCAGAAATAAGCCGCGATAATCGTAGGAATTGACACCAGAACCGACAAAATCATCACGAGTAAAAGTTGATCACCAAGATCTAACATCTCAGATGCGGCAAGGGGTCCTGGTGTTAATGGTACTAACACGTGAGAGGTGTATAACCCGGCACCTAGCGCAATCGCTGTTGCAACTGCACTCGTTCCTGTACGCTTACTAACCGAACGCCTGACAGGATTTAAAATAACAAACCCACTATCACAAAAAACTGGTACCGAAACAATCCATCCCATAATCAGCATTGACAGTGCTGGACTTGCTTTACCCAACAAATTAACGACTAAATTAGCAATTTTAAACGCACCACCTGTTACCTCTAAAATCGCTCCAATGATGGCACCAAAAATAATAACCAAACCGATGCCAGTAAAAATGGCTGAGAATCCTTCACCCATAATACCTGCGATACCGGTAATCGTTTCGCCATAGGCATCGACTTGATTTACAATCGGAATGCCTGCTAGAAGACCTAAAAGAATTGCAACACCCATAATCGCCAAAAATGGATGAATCTTCCATTTAGCGATGGCTAAAATCATAACCACAATTGAGATAAAAAATACGAAAATTAATGCTAAACCTGTCATAATAATTCTACTCCTCTTCACTTTTTTAAATTATACACTAAACGAAATAAGCATTGGAATGTTTTAAGATACCAAAAAATACCGATTTCACTTGTCAAAAGTTGTTATAAAAAACAAAATCATGTATATTTAATAAATTAATTTGGATTTAACCTTGATTAAGAGTACCCAGTCATATAAAATAGAAAGTAGTTATATTAAACTTTTTAGGAGGTAATTATAAGATATGAAAATATCACCGAGTTTGGCTCAAAAAATTGTCGACAATATTCGGTTGGTTTTGAATAACAAGGTCAATTTCATGGATATGAAAGGTTTTATTATTGCCAGTTCTGATCAAGAAAGAATCGGTAATTTTCATGGTGGTGCTGCTACTTGCTTAAAACGCAAAGCATTTTTATTTATCGAATATGACGAGCAATATGAAGGTTCCAGAAAAGGGATTAACATGCCAATCTATTTTGATCATCAAATCATAGGTGTTATTGGTGTGAGTGGTGATAAGGAAGTTGAAAAATACACTGAAATTGTAAAAACAATGACCGAAATTCTCATTAAGGAAGCTTACTTAAATATGATATCTTTTCAAAATCGCGAAAAGCATCGCTTAATTATCGAAACGCTACTCTTAGATGCTGGATATTTGGTAGAAGATACTTTATTTGGCATTGATTTTTCTGATGAATATCGTGTTATTGTAGGAAGTCCGCATACAAGCGATTATGATTTAAGTTACTTATATCCATTGCTCGAAGCTGTTTTGTCTGTCAATGCAAAAATATTCTTTACTATCAGTCATGCTTTAATCATTATTTTAGCACCCAAGACAACTTTGAGTTACCTGTTGGTTCAAATCCAAAATAAAGCTAAGATACGACATGATATGGATCTCAACTTTGGGATTGGTCTAACTGGGACACAGACGATTGATATTAAAAAATCTTTTGAAACGGCAAAGCAAGCCCTAAATTGGTCTATTTTACAAAATCATGAACAAGAAATTGTTTATTTTGAACAACTTGATCTAGGGATGATTATTGCTAATATTCCAGATGATGTGAAGCAATTATTTCATATCAGGATTTTTAGCAATCTTCAGGAGAAAAATTTGCAACAATTTAGAAAAATCATGAAATCCTTTGCTAAGAATAACGGAAGTCTTAACGCATGTGCGGCTGAATTGTTTATCCATCCAAACACTTTACAATATCAATTAAATAAAATTAAAACATTAACAGGTTATGACCCACGGAATTATCAAGATTTTGCCGTTTTACATTTAGCACTACTATTATCCAAAAATCAAGAGTTTTGACTATGAAATAACCCGTCTTACAACACTATAAAATCATCCGAAAACATAGCTCCAAGACTTATTTGAATTTTTTCATCAAATTGAATTCGGTCTAGGGTATTTAATTGCTGATTTCAAAGCAAATTCCAAATTTAAAAACTAAAACCAAAATTTCTTACTTCACATCAACTTAAGGAAGAATTAAGAAACCATGTAACTTGTAAAAAAAAACAAAATCTGCTAAAATTAGGTAAATAACTATTGACAAGGAAAGAGGAATCTGCCATGCTTAACAGAACAGAACAGAACAGAACAGAACAGAACAGAACAGAACAGAACAGAACAGAACAGAACAGAACAGAACAGAACAGAACAGAACAGAACAGAACA
>JGI990J12352_1000015_pt1 | contig 36908 bp, 33 predicted proteins | sample Intmic4MA4BA4MSA_FD_12352 | JGI IMG/M metagenome (IMG submission 12352) | reverse complement strand
TGGTGTAAAGAGCAGATAAAAACACAAAGCACTAAAATTGAAAGAAAAGGTAAAAACTTTTACGCAACAACTTCTACCTGTATCATTACGGTAAATGCGAGTAAATTATCAATCATCACTGCTCATAAAATTAGGATAAAGTGATATAATTTATTAATGTTTTAGTAGTTAAGGAGAATTTATAGTATGATATATGACAGAATTTTAATACGGTATGGGGAGTTATCGGTTAAGGGGAAGAATCGCAAGGTTTTTAAAGAGGCGCTTCATCGGGCAATCCGTTTCAAGATGAATTGTTTTAGTGATTTAAAATTTGAAGTTACGCGCGACCGTTTTTATATTATTTTAAATGGGGTCGATAGTGCGGCTGTGACTGCCAAGTTGGATGAAGTTTTTGGTTTGCAATCGTATAGTCTGGCTGCGAAAACCACTAATGACATTGATGAAATTAAGAAATTGGCGTTGGCGGTGATTAAGGAGCAGTATCCTGGTGCGACGAAATTCAAGGTTGAGACAAAACGTTCAGATAAGAATTTCTTTATGCAATCGGGTGAAATTTCGCGGGCAGTCGGTGGTTTTTTATTAGCTCATACTGATAATTTGACGGTTAACGTGCATCATCCAGATATGATTCTCAATATCGAAGTTCGCACGGAAGGTTCTTATGTAATGGCTGGTGCAACTCGTGGTCTCGGTGGATTTCCAGTTGGTTCATCTGGTAAGGGACTTTTAATGATTTCAGGTGGGATCGACTCACCAGTAGCTGGTTATCTGTTGCAAAAACGGGGCGTTGCGATTGAGGCCATCCATTTTGCATCTCCTCCTTATACTTCACCGCAGTCGCTGAAAAAAGTCGAGGATTTACTCCGTAAAGTGGCCGTCTATTCGGCGAATGGTCAAATCAAATTGCACATTGTTCCATTCACGAAATTGCAAGAAGAAATCCATGAAAAAATCAACGATTCGTATGAGATGACCATTATGCGTCGAATGATGTATCGGATAGCAGAAAGCGTTGCAAATGAGCGTGAGATCAAAGTGCTTGCTAATGGTGAAAGTCTTGGTCAGGTCGCCTCGCAGACGCTTGCTAGTATGAATGCGATTAATGCAGTAACTTCAATGCCGATTATTCGACCAGTTGCAACGTATGATAAACTGGAAATTATTGAGATCGCCAAGAAGATTGATACTTATGAGACATCGATTTTACCATTTGAAGATTGCTGTACGATTTTTGTGCCAAAATCACCTTCGACTAATCCAAAAAAGGATTTGTGTGAAGAATACGAAACGAAATTTGATTACACTCAAACTTTGATAGATTGTATTAATAATATCGAAACAAAAATCATTACCGTTTTTGATGCGGAAAGTCCTGATATTTTGACCGCTACGATTGATGATTTGTTTTAGTAAAGCCGAGTGACAAAATACGAGGGCTTTTAAAGATATTTTGCTCGACATGATTTTCTTTTGCACTTGTGGAAAACATGTTGAAAAACAATGAGGAAATGTTGATTTTTGCTAATCGTTGTGGTAAAATCATAAAATAAGGAGTTGTTTTAGGATGAGTATCAATTTATACATCGTGGCAAATAAAGAAGAGATTTCGCGTTTAGGTTATCAGGTAATGCTGTCAGCAATTAACGAAAAAGATGAGGTGACACTTGGGCTGTCTACGGGTTCTTCGCCAAAAGGGATTTATGAGTTATTCCGCCGTAATCGACCTGATGTTTCGCATGTTACGACGGTGAATTTGGATGAATATATCGGTTTACCAGCAGATCATGACCAAAGCTATGCTTATTTTATGAACGACCAGTTATTCAAGCATTTAGAATTTAAGGTAACGCATATTCCAAATGGAATGGCAACTGATTACGATGCAGAATGTGCACGTTATGATGCAGTTTTAGCAGCAAACCCAGTTGATTTACAACTACTTGGAATTGGTAAGAATGGTCATATTGCATTTAACGAGCCAGTAACTGATTTTAACCTGACCACACATATTGAAAATTTGGTTGAAGAAACGATTGGCGCAAATAGTCGTTTCTTTGCATCACGAGATGAAGTTCCAACGATAGCTTTCACAATGGGAATTAAGTCAATCACGGCTGCAAAAGAAATCCTTCTCATAGCTAGTGGTGTTGACAAAGCAGAAGCGGTTAAAGCAATGCTTGAAGGACCAGTAACAGAAGAAATGCCGGCTTCTATTCTACAGAATCATCCAAACGTAATCGTCATTGTTGATCAAGATGCTGCTTCATTAATTGACCCAGCATTAATTGAACAATCACCTTGCTGTGGCGGGAATTGTGGATGTAACATTGAAGATTAATCACGACTAAAACAGTACTTCCGCTGAAGCTACTGTTTTTTCATTGCCAACTGGTATAGAGTATTTCTACATACTCCATTCAAGCATATTTTCATAAATAATCCCAATTGGCGCATCAGTTTTTGTCTTGAAAATCCCACTTGAACGAGTAAATAAAAAACGCTATAATGAAACCACTATTTTACCAAAGCAATTATCCTAAAATTGTGAACTTTTCGCTTTTTGGGATGATTTTTTATTTGGATTGGGATTTTTTTCAGTTGGTAGTAAAATTTTAAGTGTAAACCAATTGTCTTTTGCAACAACCGATAGAGTGCCGTCATATTTTTCGATGATGTATTTAATACTTTTTAACCCATATCCATGGTTAGTTTTATCAGATTTTGATGTTCTTGGTAGACCGTCAATGAGCCTTAGTTTCCCAAGTGATTTTAAATCGTAGTAGTTTTCTAAACGAATAATAATAAACTTATTTTTTTGGTATATTTTTAAATTGATAACTCTTTCATGTTCTTTCACATTACTCCCCACAGCTTCAATGGCATTATCAAGGGAATTACCAAAGATACTACATAAATCCATTGTTTCAAGGAAATTCAAGAGTTTCCCATCGGTCATACAGGTAAATTTGATGCCATTATTTAAACAGTGGCGATTTTTTTGGGTCAAAATCGTATCTAATATTGCATTTCCTGAATTTATTTTGGAGCTATAGCCACTTAAATCAGCCATCAGATTGGACAAGTGTTCATCACGCACTTTCTTATTATCTTCGTTTCTAATGACATCGACTTGGTGTTTGAAATCGTGATATTTGTGTTCTAAAATCGTACTTCCTTCCCTAAAGGCTAAGTATTGTTCATATTGATGTTGTAAAACATTGTTGATTGACGATATTTCTTTTCGCAAATGTTGCTCTTGCTTTTGCGTTTGGAGCAAATATAACATACACATACCGCTAAAATTTACGAGCGTACGAATGAAAAAAATTGAAACATAACTACCAAAATTAAAGGCTGTTTCGTAAACTAAGAAACCAATATTACTCATCGTAAAAATGATTATTACCATTAAAACAACGGCAATTACCTCTTTACTCTCTTTCATATAAGAGGTGTCATTAGCTGCGTTTCTTTTCTCGATGACAAAAATACCAAAAAATAGAAGTGAATAAGTTATTAAAGTAAATATCAATGATGTAGCATAGTTCTCACTGGTATTTTGCCAAATGAATTGGGTGTAAACTTGCCATGATAAAGAAGAAACAAATTCAGAAGCAATAAACGCTTTACAACTAAGAAAGACTGTCACCTTTGGTTTAGTATCGGTTAAAACGGCAATTGTCAGGTGCATCCACGCAATATTAACGAACATACCCAATATCCAAAAATTAATCGGTAAGATGCCAGCAACGAGTTGAAGTATTAATTGTCCGATTCCAAACAGTAAAGCTAGTAGCATCCAAGTTGTTTTAGGATACCGTTTACGAACGGATAAGATTAAGATAATACATGCAATCCATTCTGCTAATGCAGTAAATTCTCGTGGTATATGTGGTAAAATCGTATACATTAGATTTCTCCCATATAGTTTACTAATGATTCCATAAACTGTTTCTTTCGCGGTCTACTTATTTTTAAATCGTGATTACCAATCGAAATTATATCCTTATCAACCGACATAACGTGCGCAAGATTTACAATATAACAATTGTTGCTACGGCTAAAGTTATTCTTCGGGTTTTCGAGAATAAGTTTTGTTTCCATATTTTTCATCGTATCCTTAATTGTGATTGTTTTAGTAGTTGTGTGAATATGAATAAAGTGAGCTTCACTTTCCAGAAAATAAATGTCTGTATACTTTATCGAACGCAAAGCGGTTGCTGTTCTAATAATAAGTCGTGGTTCATCGTCTGATGATATCTTTTTAATTGTTTTGGTAAAGTGTTCGTGAAAACTTAAATATTTAACAGGTTTTAATAAAAAATCAGAAGCATTAACTTGATATCCCTCAACGGCATACTGAACATGGTTTGTTATGAAAACAATAAGGACATTCTCGTCACGTTCACGAATTTTCTTGGCTGACGTCATACCATCTAAAAATTTCATTTCAATATCAAAATAGATAATATCAAATAAGATCTTGATATCTTCGATAATGTCTAAACCATCTTTATAGGTTTTGATATTTACCGATATATTTAGATTTTCAGCTGATTTTTTGATACAGCTTACTAGAAAATCTGATTGAGTTTGGTCATTTTCAACCACCGCTATATTAAATGTGCTTTTCATAAAATACCTCTTTTCGAAATATTATTATTTTACCTTAATTATTGTTTAAATTATAAAAGATAACAGCGAAAAATGCAAGTTATTTGATTAAGTATGTGAGGCTTTGTATGTGCTAGTGAAATGATATAATGTTATGAACATTGACAGATTATGAACAAACAACGACAGATTATGCTCACTTTGAACGTACTGTATTTTCTTATGCTATAATATAAGTTGTAAGTTAGGAAAGCGCAAAGCAAAATGTTACTTAGTTTGTTATTCATAATAGAAAACAAGCTTTCATAACACGAATTGTCTAAGGATAAAGAGTAAGGGTCATAGCCTAACTTCAAAGCGAGTTATCTACCCCTCCTTGTGTCATTGTAAGGAATTACTATGGCTACGGTAGAATTCAAAGCAAAGTTATAAAGCCATCAATAAAAGGATGACCAAGAACGAAAAAACGTTAGTCTATGACTCTTACTCTTTGTCTTTAGACAGAAAAAACAGGAGGAATTATCATGCAAGAAAGAAACAAATTTCCAAAACGATTGATTTTCGCATTGGCTTTATCATTGTTTATTTTAATCGGTTGTACAGATGATAACGAACCAAACGGTGTTGACAACGGTTCAGTAATGGAGACTCCTGGCGAAACGCCAAGTGGTCTTACCGCCTTTACACAACGTCAAGTGACGGATGGACGGACAACGTTTTATATTATCGAAAATCCAAATGGTGGAGCAACCCTCTCGTTTGCAGCTGATAGCGGGATTGAATTAATCGTTATCGAAGATGGTGGCTACGAGCTTGCTTTTCTTGACTTAAACGGTAGTGGTGTCTTAGAACCATGGGAAGACTGGCGTTTATCAGCTGAGGTTCGTGCTGTTGACTTAGTATCTAGTTTAACAATAGAGCAACTTTCTGGTCTGATGCTTTTTTCAGGTCACACTAACTCGGATGATTTAATGACTGCTACGCACGAAAATTGGATTGAAAATAACTATTTACGTCTAATATTGAATGCTGGTGATTCTTATATTGAACCGAATGTACAATGGAATAATCAAATGCAAGCATTCGCTCAATCAATTCGTTCATCTGAAACGCCATTGATTCCAGTAAATATCGCATCTGATCCACGTTCTACTGCGGGTGCTGCAATTTATGATGCTGAGGGTGAAATCTCTGGTTGGCCAGGTAATTTAGGTCTTGCTGCAACGTTCAACACAAGATATATGTTAAACTTTGCACAAATGGCTTCGGCTGAGTATCGTGCATTAGGGATTATTACTGCTCTTTCGCCACAGGTTGACTTGGCTACGGATCCACGTTGGATTCGTAACGAAGGAACGCTAGGTGAAGACTTGGCATGGGCTGCTGAGCTTGCTGGTGTATATGTTGATGGATTCCAAAACTCATATGGTCAAAATGTTTGGGGAAGCGAGTCTGTAGCTACCATGATTAAGCATTTTGGTGGTGACGGACCAAACGAAGGTGGACGTGTTGCTCATTTGTATGCTGGTGCTTTTGATGTTTTCCCTGGCGGTGGACAATATGATCATTTCAATGTGTTTGCACAAGCCATGCATTCTGCTGGTGTTATGACTGGTTATCCAATTGCCCTTGATCGCGATGGAAATCCAATTTGGTCAACTGAAACTCGTGATCGTGACGGTAACATCATCAACGTTGAAGGTGGTATCTCGACTGGATTCAATATTGATGTTATGAATTTCTTACGCCAAAACCTTGGTTTTGAAGGTGCAATCGTAACTGACTGGGCTGTAACTAATAACCCAGGTGGTTTCTTAAATACTGGATGGGGTACACATGGTGAAGAATTTATTGCTGACTGGGCGAGGGGGATATCTCCTGCTGATTTAACTGAAGAAATCTTAGAAGAACAGCGTCTTTCGATGGCACAGCGTATCTTCGTCCTGTTAGTAAATGGGATGGATATGTTTGGTGGTCTTAGCGAAATGCAACCAGTAGTTGGTGGTGATTGGACGCAGAGTCGTACTGAAGAGCAAGGTGGACCAATCACTGTTTACGGAGTGGATGGTGCGTTCCAAATGTGGCAACGTGCTTACGAACTAGGTAATCTTCCAATTGATGCTCGTGCTCGTTGGGAAGAGACTGGCGTTCGTATTTTATCGCAATTCTTCTTTGCACCAGGTCTATATGAAAATCCATTCCTTGATCTTGAAAATTCATTGGCTGTTGTCGGTGCACCAGAAAAGCAAGTCGCTGGTTTTGAAGCGCAACTTGCATCAGTTGTCATGTTAAGAAACGATGGAGGAATTGTTGCCCCAAGTGAACTTGCTGATTGGACTAATATGACGGTTTATGTTCCTGCTTCAAAAGATTTAGGGTGGGCGGCATTTGGACCAGCTTCTGAAACTTCAGGTGTAACTCTAGAACTTGATATTCTAGAATACTTCTTTGGAACTGTTTTAACTGATGAGATTATTTTAGATGAAGACGGTAACGTATATGAATTTATACAACCATCCGCAGAAGAACTTGCAAATGTTGATCTTGTTCTAGTGGGGATGGATACGCCAAACAATGGTTCACAGTTCTCATCTTCAGGTTTCCAAGGTGATGAGTGGCAACCATTATCGTTACAGTGGGGTCAATATATAGCAGACGGACCGTATGTACGCCGTACTTCGATTTCTGGTATATTACAAGCTGATGGTACTCGTACTAACCGCTCGTACTTCGGAAATGCAGCACGTATTTCTAATGCTGAACACTTAGTTTCTTTTGAGCGTGCTGTAGCGATTGCTACTGATCTTGACGTTCCAGTAATTACAATTGTGCGTGGTGTAGGTTCTTCAACGTTTATTCCAACTGAAATTTATGCTAGTTCAAATGCTATTCTGCTTGGATTTGGTATCTCTGACCAAGCTTTAATCGAAGTTGCACTTGGTTTACGTGAGCCGTCTGGTCGTTTACCAATTACAATGCCAATTGATATGGATGCTGTCGAGCGTCAATATGAAGATATTGCTGATACTGATCCATTCGTGGATTCTAACGGTAATGCTTGGGAATTTGGGTTTGGATTAAACTTCTTAGGACCAATCCAGTAATTAACTACTGCATCATGAATAAGGACTGGCAGGCTCTTAAAAATGTCTGCCTAGTTTCTTGATAATAGATGTTACTAATTGTTTCAATAGTTAAAATTTAACGATAAAAAGGAGAATTATCATGAAAAATAATAAAATTTTAAAAGGTTTATTTGCTGTCTTACTTGCTACTGGTTTTACATTTGTCTTAGTTGGATGCGATTCTGATGAACCAAGTACGCCAACAACGCCTGGAGCGCCAATTGTTGAAGAAACGCCAACTACTGTTACACCAAATGCTGGTACATATGAGGATGTTTATCAAGATTTACAAGATGCTTTAGCGGTTGTTTCTGAGAACTTAGACTGGGGTGATACTTTATGGGAGCAAATTATGCTTGCTGATGATGTTCCATCGCCAGAAATGAAGTATGGCTTATTAGTAGTTCCTTTCTTCCCATCTGATGCAGTTGCACGTAATACCCGTACTGTTAGTATCAATAACGGTAATTTTGAAATTGAAATTGTTTCTGTTGAAACTGGTTTAAGCTGGTTTATTAATCAGGACGGAGTTATCAGAGGAGGTAACTAATAATGAGTAAGAATACACCAGAAACAAAGGTGGATAAGAAACCAATGTCCAATAAGAAATTTCTGGCGATTTGGATTCCGATAATATCTTTCTTCACGATTTTAACTATTGTTGTAAACATTGGTCTTAATATATTTAGTACGGCTGTATCTTCGCAATTTGGAGCAGGTGTTTGGACTTTTGAAAATCCGCCAGAAGCTGATGGTTGGGATTTAGATTTTGTTCGTTCTGAATTTGAAACGAGAGAAGAGGTTACGCAAGCTTCGCGTGATTTAATCGAAGAAATTGCGGCGGCGGGAATTGTCCTTGCACACAATCCTGAAAATGTGTTACCGCTAGCTAGTAATGTGCGCAATGTTACTTTATTTGGTCGTTCATCGGCTGATCCAATTCTATCAGGTTCAGGTTCAGGTGCGGTTGACACACGTACCGCTATTACTCCTCGTATGGGCTTGGAAAATGCTGGATTCAATGTTAACCCTTATTTGTATGAAACTTTAGCGGAATGGACACATATGCGTTCTGGTAATCCACGCGGTAGATCGGCGATGGATAATCCGTTGGCATCAACTTTCTACATTGGGGAACCGTCAATTGATTTTTACCGCAATTACATTAGCACATTTGCTCAATATAACGATGCGGCAATCGTGTTTATTGGTCGCCCAGGTGGCGAGGGTGATGATTTGACGATGGATATGACTGGTTGGGATGACCATGCTATTCCAGGTCAACACCAGCTTCAACTTAACCATGCTGAACGTCAGATGATTGCTTTAGCTGGGGAACATTTTGATACAGTAATTGTTGTCCTTAATATTTCAACTAGTTTTGAAGTTGGTGAATTAGTTGATGATCCAAACATTGATGCAATTCTGATTGCTGGTTTCCCTGGTTTAACGGGAATGAATTCTTTAGCTCGAATTCTAACTGGTGAACTCAATCCTTTAATTTCGGTAACTTCAACTATGAAAATTTAATCGTTGATTTTCCAACTGCCACGGTGGATCGTTTAACTTTTGAAATGGCAACGCCAGCTTGGTTACAGAGTGGAGCTGCTCCATTTGTCAATTTTGCTGAAGGTATTTTCATTGGTTACCGTTGGTATGAAACGGCTGCGTACGAAGACTTCTTCGACTTTGATGAAGCAGTTGTGTTCCCGTTTGGTCATGGATTGTCATTTACTGATTTTGAATGGGAAGTTATCAATTCATCAGTCGGTGATTTACAAGGTGATATTGAAATTACCGTTCGGGTAAGCAATGTTGGTAATCAGGCTGGTCGTGATGTTGTTCAAGTTTATCACACAGCACCTTGGGATCCAGCGCTTAATATCGAAGTTGCACATGTTGTATTACGTGGTTTTGCTAAAACAGATTTGATTGCTCCTGGTGGTTTTGAGGACGTAACAATTACGATTCCGATTGAATCTTTAGCATCTTATGACCATCGCAATGCGAGAGCTTGGGTGATGTTGCCAGGTGATCATCAATTAACTGTGCGTAATAATTCAAATACAATTGCAGCGGGAACAACAGCGATTACTTTTAACCAATCACAAATGCATGTGTTTGCAGGTGAAAATGCCCGTCAAACAGACCATATCCCAGCAACAAATCTATTTGATGAAGTATCGGAGATGCTTGTCCAAACGCCAACTGAGGGTCGTATTTTAGAACTATCTCGTCGTGATTTTGCAGGGACTTTTCCGACTGCGCCAACGCCAGATTTATTCATTGCTAATGATACAGTGATCGAAGGATTTGCACCTTGGGATTATGAAGCTCGTGCTGATAGGTTTTACGGTGTACGTCCAGCGACTGGTGTTCGCTCTGATTTAACATTAGCAGATGTACGTGGTTTACCGTTTAACCATCCGCAATGGGACGAATTATTAGATTCACTCACAGTTCCTGAGATGATTGACTTGCTTGCTTTCGGTGCTTACCGTACAGCACCAATCGCTTCAATTTCAAAGCCTGAAACAATTGATGTTGACGGCCCAGCAGGATTTAGTTCGTTCATTTCGGAAGTGGTTCAAGGGGTCGCATATCCATCACAAGCTTTAATTGCTCAAACCTGGGATGTTGACCTTGCCCGTGCTCAAGGTCGGATGATGGGTAATGAGGCAATCCACCTAGGTGTGTCTGGTTGGTATGCTCCAGGTCTTAATTTGCACCGTTCACCATTTGGTGGTCGTAACTTTGAATACTATTCAGAAGATCCATTTTTATCAGGGATGTTAGCGGCTCAAGTTTCATCTGGTTTAGGTGAATTTGGCGTCTATACAATGCTGAAACATTTTGCTGTCAATGAGCAAGAAATGAATCGAAAAACCAATGGACTTGCTACTTGGTTAACAGAGCAGGCGATTCGTGAGGTTTATTTAGTCGCATTTGAAATTCCAATTAAAACTTCGACGTTTGAAGTCCCACATTTAGTTGATGGTCAAATTGAGACAAAAACAATGGGTGCAATGGGTGTCATGAGTGCCTTTACTCGAATCGGAGCTGTGTGGACAGGTGGTGATTATCGTCTGATGCAGACAATTCTACGTGATGAATGGGGCTTTGAAGGGTTTGTAATTTCTGACTTTAACTTATACCCATACATGAGTCCAAACCAATCAATTTATGCAGGCACCGATTTAACACTTTCGCTCGTTGGTCGTACATTTGAAGATACTACTTCCGATGCTGCCATTTATGATATGCGCCGTGCTACTCACCGCGTGTTATTTGCGATTGCGAATTCTAACGCCATGAATGGGATTGCTCCTGGTGCAATTGGACATTTTACGCCACCTACTTGGATGGTTATCCAATGGGTTAGTACTGGTGTTATGACCTTGTTACTTGTTGGTGGAACGGTTCTTGTGTTCCGCCGCGTGCGTAAACACAAGGTTGTTGAATAACGAAAATCGAGTTTTACTAGTGAGTAAATGAGCAAGAAACACGTAAATTTACTCGCATTGACGCTATACTAATTATTATCTAAAATAAGCCATATTTGTTTGCCTTTACCAGTTATCCTTTTTCGACTTAAGTCTACCTTTCCTGCTAGGTAAGCCATGATTTTCGTCACCTTGTCTAACTCGCAAATTGCTACCAAATAATGACTCATTTTTACCACAAAATTAGTATTAAATTACAGGAATACGAGGGCATAATGATGAAAAATGAAAAAGTTATCCAGCAAATGTCCCTATTAGAAAAGGCGATCTTAATGTCTGGTCGAGATATATTTAGTACCATGCCATTTGAATCTCATGGTATTCCATCATTATCTTTGGCAGACGGACCTCATGGCTTGCGTAAACAGTTAGGAGGTGCTGATCATCTAGGACTTGCAGAAAGTATGAAAGCAACCTGTTTTCCAACGGCTGCAACGATCGCTAACAGTTGGGATGAGACGCTTGTCAAAGAAATAGGAGCAGCAATTGGTGAGGAAGCAATCACACAAGGTGTTAATGTGGTACTAGGGCCAGGTCTCAATATTAAAAGAAATCCATTATGTGGCAGGAATTTTGAATACTATAGTGAGGATCCATACCTATCTGGAAAAATGGCAGCTGCTTTAATAAAAGGGATTCAAAGCAAAGGGGTATCAGCTTGTCCAAAACATTATGCAGTTAATAATCAAGAACTTAGACGTTTGTCTAATGATTCTGTTTTGGATGAAAGAACACTCCGCGAGCTTTATTTAACCAATTTTGAAATTGCCATTAAAGAGGGTAAACCGTTATTCTTAATGACTTCTTACAACCGCATCAATGGTACATTTGCCAACGAGCATGAACATTTGTTATCGAATATTCTTTACAAAGAATGGGGTTATGACGGTGCCATTGTTACGGACTGGGGGGGGAGTAACGACCATGTCGAAGGAGTAAGGCACGGAAGTCATCTTGAAATGCCTTCAACTAAAATGCCAGGGGCGATGGAAATCGTCGAAGCAGTACAATCTGGTAAATTATCAGAATCCTTGTTAGACCAACGTGTTGATGAACTTTTAACTGTCACATTTAAGTTGAAAGGGAACGCTACAAGTGAAGTTTTAACCGATGAAATGGTTTTAAAACATCATGAAATTGCTAAAAAAGCGGCACGAAATAGTATCGTTTTATTAAAAAACGAGCGTGGAGTGCTACCAATAAAACCAAATGTTAAGGTTGCAATCGTCGGTGATTTTGCTGAAAAACCACGTTATCAAGGTGCTGGTTCATCGCGAGTTAATCCAACTAAAGTTGATTCAATTTTAGCTGTTATTGGTGATTATCCACTAACGCAATCATCATACAGCAAAGGTTATGAACGCAGTGTAGGCATCAATGATGCGCTGGTAAATGAAGCAGTCCAAAACGCAAAAGTAGCGGACGTTGTCGTGGTTTTTGCTGGTCTTGATGAAATTAGTGAAGTTGAAGGGGCAGAGCGTGCGCATATTAACATGCCAGCAGCTCAGAACCATTTAATTGAAAAATTAACTACCGTTAATCAAAACGTTATCGTTGTTATCGCTAGTGGATCGGTCATCAATTTGCCTTGGCAAGATAAAGTTGCTGGAATCCTCCATGGCTATTTAGGTGGACAAGCGAGTGCGGGTGCTGTGCTTGATGTTTTAGTCGGTAATTATAATCCAAGTGGTAAGTTAAACGAAAGTTATCCGCTTGATTATGCTGACGTACCAAACGTAAATTATTATCCAGGAATGGAAAAAACAAGTGAGTATCGCGAAGGAATCTTCGTTGGTTACAGATACTATGAGACTGCTGGTGTTGCGGTTAAATATCCATTCGGCTATGGTTTAAGCTATACAACATTTGCTTATAGTGATTTAACAATTGATGGTCATAAGCTGTCATTTACACTCAAAAACACTGGTAATGTTGACGGTGAAGAAGTTTCACAAGTTTACATGAAAGCACCAGGAAAATTTGTACACAGAGCGAAAAAAGAGTTGGTTGGTTTTACTAAAACGAGTTTAAAAGCTGGTGCGGAAAAACGTGTTTCAATTGAAATTGATGAACGAGCGTTCCAATATTTCAATGTCAAAACAAATCAGTGGGAAACCGAAGTAGGAACACACAAGCTATTAGTTAGTACAAATGCAGCTGATGTAAAGTTGGAAAGTGAAGTGGCGATTGAAGCATCAACCTCTGAACAACCATACGATGAAAGTATGATGTCCAATTATGCGACTGCTAGCGTACAGAATATTACTGATGGTGAGTTTAAGGCGCTTTTGGGCACTGATATTCCACGCAGCAAATGGGATCCAACGAAACCGCTCGATGTAAATGATACAATTTCACAACTTTATTATGCTAAAAGCTTTGTTGCACGCCTTGTTTATAAAATCATCAATGGCAAAAAAGTGAAAAGTGAAAAAACTGGTAAGCCTGATTTAGATATCCTCTACATTTACAACATGCCGTTTAGAGGGATGTCAAAGATGTTAAATGGGATGGTTAATCGGGAAATGGTCGATGCGATGATGATAATCATTAACGGCAAATTCTGGCGTGGGTTAGGTAAATTAATTGGCGCATACCGTAGAAATCGTAAGGTAATCAAGAAAGGAAAGGCTTATTATGGTTAGTGCAGTCAAAGCGTGGAAAGAAAAAAATCCAAACCTTTATGAATTTATTATGTTCAACATTCTAAGTAACGTTGCTACTGCGACCAACTTTGTTGTGCTTTGGTTATCTGCATCTTTCATTTTTGCAAATTTAACGAGCAGACCTTTTAATTGGCTTATCTTCAATTATCCAGTCGAAGCTGACGGTTTGGGTGGCTTCCTCTCGTTCTTAGTAGCATATACTACGGCGCAAATTGTTAACTATTTTGTCCAAAAAAATCTGGTTTTTAAATCAGATAATAACTTGAAAAAGAGTATTAGCTGGTATATATTTACAGTAGTGGTCGCTGGGATTATTTCAGTTTGGTTACCACCTTACGTAATTGAGCTTACTTCCCCAATTGTCGGTAGATGGGCTCCAACCGTGGCAAATGCTGTTAATATCGTTGTACAGGTTGCAATCAACTATCCGATGATGAAGTTTGTCATCATGAAAAATAGCAATGAAAAAGAGGAAACAATATGCGAGAAGATTACGATTTCATAGTAGTTGGTGCAGGACTGGCGGGATGTGTAGTAGCAAGAGAACTTGCAGCTGCACATTTTTACCGTGTATTAGTTTTAGAATCACGCGCACATATCGGGGGTAATTGTTACGACAAAATCGACGATAACGGTGTTTTGGTACATGAATATGGTCCCCATATTTTTCACACGAATAATCAACGTGTTTATGACTTCTTATTGAGATTTACGATGTTAAATCCATATATCCACAAAGTTGTTGCCAATGTCGATGGTCAAAACATCCCAGTTCCGTTTAACTTAGAATCGCTTGATATGATTGGCAAGGGTCACCTTGAAGATTTACTGATTGAAACTTACGGCGATGGTAGCAGTGTTCCAATTCTAACGCTGAAAGAGAATGAAAATGCAGAGATCAAAGCACTCGCTGATGATATTTATGACATGGTCTTTAGTAAATATACCGCCAAACAATGGGGGACAACCCCAGAAAAGATTGATCAATCGGTGACAGCGCGCGTACCAATTCGTTTAGATCGAACAGGAACCTATTTTGAAGATATCTATCAAGCGATGCCATCCGCTGGTTATACGGAAATGTTTAACAAAATGTTAGAACACCCAAATATTACGGTTAAATTAAATACCCCCTTTGATTTAACAATGATGACCAATGAAATTCCTGTTGTTTACACGGGACCGATTGATACATTATTTAACTACCAATATGGACGGTTGCCGTATCGCTCAATTGATTTTGTGTTTGAACAATACCAAAACATGGTTTATCAAGATTATGCTGTTGTTAATTACACAGTATCAGAAGATTTTACGCGGATTACAGAGTTTAAACATTTAACATCGCAAGGCTGTCAAAATACAACGATTTTAAAAGAATTTCCAACCGCATACGAAGGAAAAGTTGGTCAAATCCCATCTTATCCGGTCGAGAACAACGAAACAAAAGCATTATATAATAAATACTTAGAAAATGTCAAAAAAATCAAAAACCTTTACCTAGTGGGACGACTGGCAGAGTATCAATATTTCAATATGGACGAGGTGGTAGAAAATGCACTTAAATTATGCGAAAATATTAAGCTTAATCGTACCTAGTTTTAATTCGTCGGCCTACTTACGAAAAAACCTGGATTCCTTGATAATCGAGGGAGAAGATGTCGAAATCATCGTAGTTGATGATGGATCATCCGATGAAACACTTGCAATTGCAACCGAATACGAAGTCAAATACCCAGGAGTTATCAAAGCAATTAGTCAGCCGAATAAAGGTCATGGCGGCGCAATCAATACTGGATTGTCTATTGCTAGGGGCTTATATATCAAAATTGTTGATAGCGACGATTGGTTGAATACGAATGGGTTGAAAAAAATCGTTGAACGACTGAAAAATCTGACAGAAAAACCAGATATGCTTTTAAACAATTTCATCATTGATAAGGTCGGAAAAAAGCGCAAAACGATCATACATTATCGGAAATCTTTACCAGCGGACATGACACTAACTTGGGATGATACAATGCGTTTGAAGTTGGGTAGATACATCATGATGCATGCGGTCATTTATAAAAAAGAAGTCTTGATTAAAAGTCGGCTCGTACTACCAGAACATACGTTTTATGTGGATTATATTTATGTTTATCAACCATTCCCATATGTTGAAAGCATCTACTACATGGACATTGATTTGTATCATTACTTCATTGGTCGTGAGGATCAGACAGTTACTGAACAAAACCACATCAAAAACATTCACCACCAGATTGCTGTTAATAAGCAGATGATGAATATCTTGAACGAAAATTGGAATGGTAATAAAATTAAAAGCCATCGGTTACGAAATTACATGGTTAGCTATTTGACCATTTGTACGGTTATTACATCAGCTCTCTTTCTTGTTGAAGGTTCTAAATCCTCTTTAGATCAAAAAACGGAGCTTTGGCATTACCTTAAACAAGAAAATGCTCAGATTTATCAAAAAGTACGGTTTGGCTACCTCGGTATTATGATTAATCTACCGACAAAAAGCGGTCGTTCGTTGTCGTTATTTATCTATAAATTATCTCGAAAAATCATTGGATTTAGTTAATATTAAAACAGTATTTCTTTTTATCATCATTGTTTATACTAATTAGGGATTATGATCCGAATTTTTCCACCTGTTTGGCTCTAAAATCTTTTAGCATTTGTTGATTTCAATAGTTATTTGAGTTATAATTTTGAAATAGGCGTAAACTGTTAGTGATTGTGATGTAAGTAAACTTTTTCTTTACGTACCTAAATGGCATTAAAATCTTTTTCTTAATCCAAAATGAAAACCAACGATAAAGGAATGCCCGAACGTTTGCCATGTATGGCAAATATTCGGGCGTTTTATATTGTACAAAAAGAAACTTCCGTTTTGGTATGTATTCAATCATAATAAGCTAGCAACCTACTAAAACAAGAATATACTAAAACAGGAAATCTATTTAAAATTATGATTGGTACTGCGTGCCGACTTTAGTCGCTCTGCGACAATTAAATAAAATACAACCTTGCCGAAATGCCCATAATGAAACTAGATATCTAATGGGCAGACGATTGAAAAAGAAAACATTTTTTGTAATCACTATGTTATTGTTAGTATAGTGATAGTTACACAATTAGTTTTTCTGAAATCTTACCATCATTCATCAGAATGACTTCGTCAAAAATCGGATATTTCTCATAATCAAATCCGTGAGCGGCGATGACGATAATTTTATCTTTTTTCCACTCTTGCAAGAGTTCGATAATCAATTCAAAATGCTTATCATCTAAAGCGTTAAATGGTTCATCTAGCAATAGAACATCGGGATTTTCCATAATTGCTTGAGACAACCCTAATCGTTGTTTCATCCCGAGTGAAAAAGTCTTAACTTTCTCATCGGCGTGCTTTAATAAATTAACTTTGGCTAAACTTGTTTCAATTTCATCTTTGCCAATTTTCTTTTGAATTGATGCCAAAAAATTCAAATTTTCACGAGCCGTTTCATGTTGTTCAAACTGCGGATTTTCAATTAAAACGCCGTAAGTATAATCTTTTTGTTCTACTGTTCCGGTATCAGGCTTAATTAAGCCACATAATAATCGCAATAACATGGTTTTCCCACTGCCGTTATGCCCACGTAGTAAGTACATTTTTCCTTGCTCAAATTGTAATGTGATGTCTTCTAAGATTGTTCTTCTTTTAATTTTTTTGCTAACATTATTAACTTTTATCATGTTAAAAATTCTCCTTTTGATTTGAAATGAACGTAAATCAGACATACTAGTCCAATTGAGTAGTGAACAAGTAAAACAATCGGACTTCTCGACGCAGGCGCAATTGTTCCAACTGGTAACCAACTAAAGTGTAAGTTGATAGCCGAAATTACAATATTGACCATAAAAACAGCAACGATACTCAAAATTTGCTTATTTGAAACAAATAATAATGCAAGGTAGATTAAATACATACTGATGATTAACCCTAACAACCATGCGAAGTTAAAAATAATGTTTGCTAATTCAAATGTGCTACCGTTAATCAATGCAACAATGATATGGGTCAAAGTGATAAAACAGGTAAATAATCCCGCTCGTTTTATGGTTAAGTTTGAAAAGAATTTTAATTTAGCGTGTTTCCACCTAATTATCGTTGAAGATGAAAGTAATGGATTTTTAAGAAAATACAAGTACAACATAAAGAATAATGTTGTTGTGAAGAAAATTTGTTGAAAGAAAAATAGACTTGATGTTAGAAAATCGCTAAATAGTAAAGCATCGCCTTGATTTAGCACACCTAACTGAACTAAAAATGCTAATCTCTCATTATAAACATTAAAAATGTGAAAAATGTAGAAAATCGCAAGTAATAACAACTTAATTTTATAGGTCATGATAGATATGTCCTTTCATATTTTCTGATATTAAGTAGATAAAAGATGACAAATACTGGAATCATCAACAGTGGGAAGATAAAAAATGACCAAACTGGAAGTTCCATCATACTTCCGCCAAAATTACCATGTATGAAAGAGCTGAATGTAATGACTGAATTATCAACAGACAGTAAACCCGCAATACTTGACCCTGTAAAACCTAAATTTCCGACATAAAATCCAACGAATAATAAAGTTGGTTGCAACAAAAATGGAATAAACGCTAATAAATATTTATTTTTTACGATGAAACAACTAACAGATGTGACAAGGATTGTTGATATTGTAATAAGAGTTCCGAGCAATAAAGGTAAAAACATCGAAATCAAATACTGGGGAACGCTCTGTGCATGTGAATAACCACTTAAACTGCTTGTTGGCAAAGTAAAGCCACCACCAATGATAATCATACTCAAAGCTAGAACTCCAACAAAAAAGAGCAATAGCAAACTAGCAATATAAAGAGCTTGAGCAGTTAAGGTTGATAACAAATATTTCCGATATGATATTCTTGAGAGAATCATACTACCGTAGTTGTCTTGAATATTCATGTATAGCTGTGGCGACAACATAATCCCAAAACAAGCCATTGCGAAATACCAAAATAATCCCGCCCATTGAACTTGTACAGTTAGAGTTAACTGATGAAACCAGTAAATACCATTTTGATAATTATCAGCCATTTCTTGCATTAGATTAATGCCACTTTCATTTTCATGGAATGTTGCTGCATGAACCCATGCCATTCTATCCAAATGCAAAAGATAATAATTTATTCCTGTCCAAATCGCAAGCACACCAATAGTTATCAATGTTCCTTTCGATTTATAATATCGTTTTAACTGTTTCCAAAACATAAAATCAACTCCTAAAAACTAGTATACATGAATATACATGAAAAAATCTTAATTAAAACAGGTTAAAAATCTTAAAATTTTCTTGAATTTCATTATACTAAAAACTTGTAAAAAAGTCTGTGATAATTTCAAGAAGAGAAAGAAATTCCTTAATTTATCTGGTGTTGCATTGAAAAAATGTTTTCTTTTTCAATCGTCTGCCCGTTAGATTTCTAAAAGATTTTAATGCCATTTAGGTATGCAAAGAAAACGCTTATTATATCTCAATCACTAACAGTTTACGCCTATTTCAAAATTATAACTCAAATAACTATTAAAATCAACAAATGCTAAAAGATTTTAGGGTCAAACGGTGGAAAAATGTTCGCTATAATGGTATACTTATTTTACCAAAATGTTTAATAGGAGTTGTTTTAGTATGCTAGAATTCAAAATCACCCCAATCAAAACATCAGAAATCCTTGATGTCGCCAAGTTTATTGCACACGGTTACTTCGACGACATCTTTTTCCACTGGGTCGTGCCAAATGATGATGATCGTCTCCAAGTCATAACTAATTACTATCTCGCTTATCTATCAGTCGCAGGTTGTGTGTCACACGTTGCTCGTACAACCGATGGCGAACTCGTTGGGGCAACTGTTTGGTTACCGCATGATGTTGATGCAAGTGTCTACGAAGAAATCGACAAATGCGCTGGGATTTATCAACCGAATTTTGCCGAAGTCGCCGACAAATCACATGCTAACGAGCCGACTGAATGGCCATTTTACCAGTTAGTAGCGGTCGTAGCAAAAAAAGAAAAACAAGGTCTTGGTATTGGTGGAGCTTTACTAAAACAGCAACTCGATTACCTCGATGAAATCGGCATCGGAACCTATCTGGAAGCCAGTACTCCATATCACGGTGGCGGTGTTTACGGCAAATTTGGTTACCAATTCTACAGTGACCTCATGCACTTCGCGGATGGAATTGATTTATATCCACTTTACCGTCCAGCGGGAGGTTTTAAGTGATTACTGATTAAAATTCTAAGACAAAAGAACGAGTTTGATATTATTGTCTTGATCAATAATAATATCACTTATTAGTGATGCCATTAACTATTTTAGTAATTCCTCATAGGTTGTATTCAAAACTTTTACGAGAACCTTAAGTTCGATATCACTGATTTCCAGATTGAATAACAGCGTCTACATATCGACTTGAAATCAAATCATAACAAGTGTTCAAGTAAAGGTCAGAATGCTCTTTAATAGCAAGTTTGTTTTGGTTGTAGTTTTTTAAATCATTTGGGTTTGGAAAGATGAGGACATTAGAACTGTCAAAAGCCATAAGACGGTAACCTTTATGCAAGGAATGTATTAGAAAAGCACCATTGAAATCATGAAATAAAGATTCAAAGGCAGATGGTTTTATCTTTTCACGTTATTGAACAAAAGCAGAAGTGATAGGTGTATCAACATCATAATCAAACAAAGTGAATAATTCATTTTTAATGAAACTAGCCCCCATGGCAATGATAGAGTGAACCATAATCCCGAAATTCAATCATCTAAAATTAGTAAAATCTTTTTCTGGATTTTTCACGTGAACTGCTCGGTTAAGCGATAACTCGATAACTTTTTTATTAAAAATTTTCTTTACAAATTTTGAAGGTTTCATTATTTACGACCATCGACATTGCAAGCAAAATGTAAAACACTTACATATTTAATCAACAAAGTCGCAAATTTTTATGATTTTGTCAAGTCTTTTATATAAAAAGCTTTTATTTTTACGCAGAAAAAGAGGGAGGTAATTTTAAAAATTATCCTCCCCTCGAGATTTTACTTAACTTAATGACATTGCTGTAATTACAGACGTACTTTTCATTCTGATCAAGGCTGGGCTTATCAGACGAGTAATTATGTTAAAACATAAAAAGATAATAAAATATTTCAAAGTATGTTACGCAAATCAAACCGTTTAGACAATTCACCTATAGAAAATTGTTTTGAGTTACTTAAACAAGAGATTTACCATGGTAAAGTTTATCGTCGCTTTGAGGAATTTAAAATCAGAAATCACATGATATATTAATTATTATAATCATGATCGAATTAAAGAAAGACTAGACTACATGAGTCCAGTCGAGTACAGATAATATTATAATAACCCTTGTAGCTTAATCAAAAATCAAAAGCCGAAGCTCAACGCTCTGGTGCATTAAGTACAACTTTTGGGGTTCGCTACATTTGATTTTGAAATTTGTTTGAAGTGTGGTATCATATATGAATGTGAATTAATCAGTAAATAACCATAATCAGGAGGTTTTAAAAATGATTAAAAACATTAAAACCCTTTCTTTTTCGACTGCTTTTATCTGGTCCAATCGTTATTTCGAGCATAATGCTGGTGATGGTGCCCTGTTTGAACCAGTTGGCGGATACGTTGATGCAAATGGTTCCGTTGAAAGTCCAGCCAGTAAAAAACGGGTCGTCGAGTTACTCGAAAAAAGTGCATTGTTAAACGAATTGGTACTGATTGAACCAGTGATGGCAACAGATGACCAACTGCAATATTTCCATACAAAACGTCATGTTGAAGCTGTCAAAGAAATGAGTAAAATTGGCGGTATTGACTGTGGTGACTCGGCAATCGTTGGCAAAGGCTCGTACGAAATTGCAAAATTATCAGCTGGTGGTGCGATCACGGCTGTTAAAACAGTGCTTGAAAATAAAACAATCAAAACGGCATATGCGTTAACAAGACCACCTGGTCATCACGCCGAAGCCGACGGTGGTATGGGATTCTGCATCTTCAACAACGTTGTAATCGCTGCTGAATATGCGAAACGCGAGCAAGGCATAAAAAAAATCCTCATCCTCGATTGGGATGCCCACCACGGCAACGGCACTGAGGATGCTTTCTATGAAGACGACAGCGTGTTATTTATTTCGATTCATCAAGATAACCTCGAGCCAATTGGTCGTGGAAAGATTACCGATACTGGTCGTAACAACGGGGCAGGCTACACAATCAACATCCCATTACATCCAGCATCTGGCGACGCGGTCTATCAATACGCCTTTGAGCAAATCGTTGAACCAGCAGTCGCAAAATTCCAACCAGAATTAATCCTTATCTCTGCGGGTCAAGATGCCAGTATTTTTGACCCACTGGCAAGAATGATGTTATCAATGGAAGGTTACCGTTACATGGCAACGAAAATGTTAGAACTTGCCAATATCTATGCTAAAGGTCGTTTAGTCTATTTGCATGAAGGTGGCTACTCAGCTGAATATGTACCATTTTGTACCCACGCTATCATCGAAGCAATCAGCGGAATTGAAACCGATGTTGAAGATCCATTTATCTACGCCTTAGCTGGTACTGGTTATGATCAAATGATGCCTCACCAAAAGATGCGAGTGGACGAGATTCGGGAATATCACGGGTTATAGTGTTGTTTAAATCAGAAATTTCCGAAAAATGCTACATTTTTGTAGCATTTTTCTTGTTTTAGTGGTACAATATGATTAAAGGGAGGGTTTTATGTGCAAATTAATGTAGCAGGAGTCCTAGTGAAACTGAAAAATTCTGTGAATAATGACAATTTTGAATTCGTGACCAGAGCTAATCGTTCGAAAAATGACATGACTAGAGTTGAAGCAAAGGTTATAGTTTCAACTCTAGTGGAAACAGATTTTCAAAAGCATGAATTAGATTATGATGGTTCTGGTGAATATGTCTGGATTTTCATTTCCAGTGATGGTATTAGATATTATATAAAACTAAAATTTCTTCAGAACGACAGGGTGAAATTTATCTCATTTCATGAGGCTGAATATTAGGAGGAATTGACTATGAAAAATACATACGTTAAAGATTTTGAACAAACTTTCTCGATTCGTGGTGAAGATATTTTTGTGAAAGCATCCGCAAGATATGATTCTGAAACACATGAGATGTTGTATGATGGAGCGCTAGATGATGCTGCAATCGAAATGGCGCGAAAAATATATTGTCAAAGAAATGGTTTTTTAGAGCCAGTTCAAATTCGTGAAATTCGCGAAAATATTGGCATTAGTCAGCGTGATTTTGCAACCCTAATGGGTTGGAGTCAAACAACAATTGTTTTATATGAAAGTGGTGCGTTACCAACTAACAATAACAATAATCAACTAAAAATGATTTATGAAAATCCGCTTGAATTAAAACAATACTATTTGAATGCGAAAAAATCTTTTTCTACTAAAACGAGCGAAAAAATCAATAATTATTTGTTAAAACAAAGAAATGTGAAAATTGGCGGCGAGGTGTCGGTATTTGATATCATTGACTGGTTCAGAGTAACTAATATAAACGAGATGGAAAAATCTGAAATTGTGGAAGAATTAACGCAGTTAAAAGTAATGAAATTGCTATATTATGCCCAAGGTTACATGTTGGCAAAATTTAAGAAAAAAATATTTCCAGAACAATTCTTGAAATGGGACTATGGTCCAGTTGTTCGCATTGTCCATGAGCAATACAAAGGAAAACACTCAATCGTTAGTGATTTTGTGAATGTGAACTTACCAAAACAATTAATTGATAACTTTGAAAGAATTAATAAAAATCAAGAAATATTAGAAGTTTTGAATTTTGTCCAAAAGAATTTAGGGTACTTATCAGCAATCAGTCTAATGAACAAAACGCACCTTGAACGCCCATGGGTCGCCACCCGCAAAGATGAAGAAATTAGCGATGATTTGATTCAAGCATATTTTGAAGAGCATATTTTTGAGATATTTAGTGTTTAATTACTGGAGATTTAGATAATGCACAAACAAAACATCAACTATCACAACTTAATGCAAAAAGAACTGGACGCCATCAAAGCCGCCGGTACTCGTCCGAAGCTCCTACTACACACTTGTTGTGGGCCGTGTAGTCCATATGTTTTTGGCGTACTCGAAGAATATTTTGACTTGACCGTCTACTTTTTCAATCCCAATATTCACCCAGCTACTGAATACGAACTACGCCTATCCGAACAAATTCGTCTCGTTGAAGAAATGGGGCTTGATTACGATGTTGTAAGCGATGAATACAATCCGCAGCCATTTTTCGAGTCCATCAAAGGGCAAGAATTGCTTGGTGAAGGCTCATCACGTTGTACAAGTTGCTTTGGATTACGCCTTGAACAAACGGCTCGGCAGGCAAAAGCGTCTGGTTTCAACTACTTTGCAACAACGCTCACAGTTAGCCCAAGAAAACCATCGCAACTCCTCAATGAACTAGGTATCGTCCTAGAAGAAAAAAATGGCATTAAATTTCTGCGCTCCGACTTCAAAAAAAACGATGGATACGCAAAATCCGTCGAACTCACCCAAAAATACAAACTCTACCGCCAATGCTACTGTGGCTGTATCTATACAAAAAGGTCTGACCTCGGCGGTTAGACCTTTAACTCTTTCCAAGACAAATTTCCTTCAGTTACCAAAACGGAGTTATTAGAAAAATCCACAACCCATTTTTTAAAAGCCTCTTTTTCGACCGCTGGTACGAGAGCTTCCAACGTTACTCGGTCACTATATTCAACTTGACCAACAGCATAACCTTGAGCCACAATCTTACTTTGTAAAATGTCCCGTAAGGCATAGTCAAGTTCTAACCAAATCGACTGCAGTTGAATCCGTCGAACTAGACCAATCGCCTGTAGACCAACACTTGCCGCTGAACCATAAGCACGAATTAGACCGCCAGCTCCTAACTTAATTCCACCAAAGTAACGAGTTACTATGATGAGACAATTACGAATATTTTGGCGTTGCAATACATCTAACATCGGTGCCCCAGCTGTTCCCGAAGGCTCTCCGTCATCAGTCGCCTTGCCGAATTCGTTATGATCACCAATCAAATAAGCCACTGGGTTATGATTCGCTTTCGCATGCTCCGTCCGAACCGTCTCAATAAATCTATTAGCCTCTTTAACCGTTTCTACCCGAAAAACATGACAAATAAACCGCGATCGGCTTGTAATAATTTCATGTTGCCCATTTTGAGCTGGCATTAAATAACTATTATCTGACATATAAGTACCTCTAATCAAACGTCGTGTTAAAGTCGATAAATTTATCGGCATATACTACACTATGTACCGCTACCACCAGTCCCGAGCGATTGATGCCGATAAGATTTCGCTTGAGCGTTACTAAAACAAAACTTTGCCAACCATCATCGACCTGATCAAGCATTGCGAAATAATCACAGGTTGCCCCTGTATATTCAGGTCGAACAGTTGTCGAGTCATCGTTATTATATCCACCCAGTAAGAATAACACACTTATTACCAAAACAATTTTAAACATCTTAAACCTCCTGAAAAAATCGTCACTAATAGTATACCATAAAAAATTAATCATTGAAAAATTTTTACATAACTGTTATAATAAAAGCATGACCCAAATTGTGCGAGATCTAATCAACGCAGAGTTTGTAAGGTCGCCCCCGAACAGTTTCCCAATGAGCACAAATGCGAATTTTTGGAAACCATTGTCAACAAACAATACGAAAGTTGGTTTTATTATGGGACAAAAAAGAATAGCTTGGATTATTACTCATCTAATAATCGCGATCGGTGTATTTATATTACTACTGCTAAATGATGAGACAAGTCCGATTGATTTAGTAATATTTGTTGTAGCATATATGACTCTTAATCTAGTCTTTGATAAATTCCGTGACCGACGACGAGCAAAGCAAACTATAGCAAGAGATGGTTTCGAGTCAAAAGCTGATTCTGAACTTAATCGTAAGTTAATCGAAGCTCTTGGTGGTAATGATAACATCGAAACTGCGAGTCATGATGGGAATCGGGTTACTATCAAAATGAAAGATGTCAATTTGATTGATCAGGTGAAAATAGAAGAATTATCACTCGACGGTGCGGTCTTAACAGATAATCAATTAAAAGTTTCCATCGGTGCTAGTTCAGAAGATTTTGCTAGATTGACCATTAAAAATGTTAGTAAAAGTTAATAATTTTAAAAAAATGTAAGCGAAGTTCAAAAAAGTGGTTGATTTTTTCATGTAAAAGCGTTACAATATGAAGTATAAGCGGGGATACCGCACAAGTATTGGAGGAATTTAAGATGGAAAAGAAGTTCACGATTATTGATGAGATGGGATTACACGCTCGTCCGGCAACTGTTTTAGTAAATACTGCTGGGAAGTTTGCAGCAGAAATTACATTAGATTATAACGGAAAATCAGTTAATCTAAAGTCAATCATGGGTGTTATGTCACTAGGTGTTCCTAATGGTGCAGAAATCATCATTGTAGCTGAGGGTGACGATGCTGCTGAAGCATTAGCTGCGATTGAAGAAACTTTTGTTTCACAAAACTTAGCAAAATAGAATAGAGACAGCGGAACTCCATGAATGCGTATGCGCCCTTAAGGCTTGACAGTGTGCATGGTTAGTTTCGATTGACCTAAACTATAAAGAGTTTAAAAATCACTACCAAAAAAATCTGACTTGTGGTATACTGTTACCCGTGTCAGATTTTTAATGAGATTGTTTAAGTAGGTGTCCCGAAATGTTAACAAAAAAGAATGTAATAAGATTATTAGTTTATTTACTCGGAGTTGTGATGCTCGCACTTGGTGGTGTTTTAGCAATCAACTCACGGCTCGGTGTTTCACCAGTCAATTTAATTCAACTGAGCATGAGCCATAGCTTGCAGCTAGATTTGATGATTGGATCTATTGTAACTTTTACTGTCTTCGTCCTGTGGCAAATTGTCATTCTGGGAAGAGATTTTAAACCAGTTCAATTCTTTCAAATCTTATTCGCAGTCTTATTTGGTTACTTCCTTGGTTTCTTCGACAACCAAATTCAGCTCGAAAATTTATCAATTATAGTTCGCGTGCTTTTGTTAGTAGCGAGTCTCATATTAATTCCAATTGGCATTGTTTTGACTGTTAGTCCCGAGCTTGTTCCATTGGCACCAGATGGTATTGCTGGTGCGATTGCGATTAAAATGAAAGCCGATTTTGGTAAAGGGAAAATTGTGTTTGACATCATCATCGTTGCAACTTCAATTGTTTTGTTATTCATTACTTCAAACAGTTTTTCCGACATTGGAATTGGGACGATTCTAAGTATGCTAATTGTTGGTCGCATTGTGTTATTTATTAATAAACATTTTAAAGAAAAACTAACGAAAATCTTTTTCTAGGCTTTTCTTTTTTGATAATTTTGAGTAAAGGATTACTCTTAAATAACAAAAAATCACATTTTTTCAAAAGCACTAATAAGTATGCTTTGACATGCTGAAATATACTGTTGCGTTTAGTATTCAAATACGAAAACGAAGAATTTATCTTTGTTGAAGTGATTGAACATGGTTTTTAGCAATAAATATCGTATAATTGATTTTATCAAGGAGTTGAATTTTATGTCAAAAAAATTAATCGCTTTAGATATGGACGGAACCCTTTTATCAACTACTAAAACAATATCACCTGAAAATAAACAGGCAATTAAGGAGGCGCAAGCAGCTGGTCATATTGTGATGGTTTGTTCAGGACGTCCTCATGTGAGTTTAACAAAATTTTTACAAGATGCGGGTTTGGGTGGTTTGCCGATTTCAGCGAGTAATGGGACGATTTCGATTGTAGATGGTAAAGTTATCGACCAGGTGGTCATGGATAAAAAGGTCACAAAAAAGGTTTTTGAATGGTTAGTAAAACATCAGTTTCCGTTCAACTTATACACTGCTCAAGGTGTTTTTGCTCATACGATGTTTTTTGAATGGGCTTGGCAAGAGGCGAAACAACGACCAGATTTTGAAGAGAGAAAGACGGAATTTGCACGGATTGAGGATTATTTTAGGGCGATTATTACTGACCGTTTTGATCAGTGGGAGGAGTTGCCGAGCGATTTAGGGATTTTTAAATTCTTTGTCTTGACACCTGAATTAGCACGCAAGACGATGCTTGAAGATTTTGCTGGGACGGTTACAGGGGCGACTTTTACTTCATCTTTCCCTGATAACGTGGAAATTTCTGATGTTCGGGGTCATAAAGGCACTGGTATTACTGCTATTGCGAATTATTTTGGGATTCCAACTAGCGACACCGTGGCGATAGGCGACAACTTCAACGATATTGGAATGCTAGAAGTAGCAGGACTTGCCGTTGCGATGGAGAATGCCGAATACGGTGTCAAAGCAATTGCTGATGTCGTGACTTTATCAAATGATGATCATGGCGTGGCTCACGCAATTAGGAAGTATGTGCTATAAATAAATTTGTTTAAAAGATTTCTATTGACCTATTCCTCATCCTGTAGTTTGTCTTCCTACTTTTTCGGGGTCATTACAACTTGATGGGGAGTAATCTAAATTTTACAGATGTTTTTAGTTATATGCGTATTTATTCAGTATGAGATATTTTGGAAATGGTGATGTTTGCTACTGGTGCGTATCTAGATAGTTGGACGATGTCGTCAGTGTTGTTGATTAGTGATACATTGGTTGGCTTTGTTATTGTTAGTAGGCATGTTCCACTGAGCTGTCCAACAGTTAGTGGTAAGGTTGATTCTCCTTGGATTTTATTTCCTGCAAGGATCGCGAAACGGACATATGGTTTGTGATGGCTACCTTCTACTGATATATCCCAATTTATTTGATATGTTCCCGCTACTGGTAGGTTAAATACCCCTGTTTGCTGATCATAGTGGATGCTCTGGTTACTGTGGTTGAGAATTTTATCAAATTTAATAGCATCTCCATTATCAATATTGATCGGATTTGCTATTTCTAGTTGCGCTTGGATACCAGCTGTTTCACATGAACATTTTGAATGTTTATCATCTGGACATTTGCAATTCCACTGGCAATGATGATGGCAGCATCTAAATTCTATACAGCAACACCGCCTAATTATTCTTGGCTCATTACATCTATATCTTAAACAATTATGATTATTATAAGTACATCTTCGGCTTGGTTCACAGTATCCACACCTAGTTCGATTATGGTTCATTTTTTTGTACATCTCCTTCATGCGCTATTTTTATATTTTATGATTTTAATAGCAGGCTTGTTACTTATTTCTTAGAGATGTATATTTGTTCCATTATTTAGCTACATGTTTAGCTTTTTTGCATATTATACCTTAACTACACAAGAAAGGTATGTGGATATGATGGCAACATTATCTGGTAGAATCGTATTTGATCGAGATCGGAGCGCAACTATTTCTGGCGGAGATACAGGTTTAGCCAATGTTCCTATTGTTTTACAAAATATCAAAAGTAGCGCACGGCTTGTTATATTAAGTGATTCAAATGGAAATTATGCTTTCAACAATGTTCCGCCTGGAGACTATCGTCTTGTTGAATCTTACAAAACCGCAGGTGGTATCCTTACCCCTGGAGATTTCGGAATGGCTGATATCGGTCCTATTCCAGAAGGTGGTAACCCGCCAATAAGCTATGCTACTAATCCCCCTGTAGAAGCAACAAATTTAGATTCTTTAACCCCCGATACCGTGTTGTTGACGCTGGATGGAAATGATGTTTCTGATATGAATTTTCTTGATGGTCCTGTTACTTATACACCTATCGAGAGTATTTTGGATGACTATGTGGTTATTTCAGATGATAATTTGATTGATGAAGCTGGCGGAGGTGATTTTGGAATTTTTCCTCCTGGGACAATTGCAAATACTGGTGTTGCAACAGATCCGTTTCCTGGAATGAGCCCCGATTTTGTTTATGTATTGCCAAATCCCGCTACATTTACACCGGATGATGGTCAGTACACCATTCAAAATATTATGAACAATGCGAGGAGTACTGGTATTGGTACTTGGTGGCGAGTTGCTAGTCGTAATAAGGGAAACGAAGAAGGTCTGATGATGGTCGTTAATGGGCATATGCCTGGTTCTGTAATTTTCAAAACTACGGTAGCTGTGGATCGAAGTACTTATTATTTATTTGATAGTTGGATTTTGAACCTATTCAAGATTAACGGTTATGCCGATCCTAAACTAAGAATTCGTATTCGGACACTTGATTTAGATGTAATCTATGATGCGACGCTTGGAAATGAAATTCCTGTATCCTATAACGCTCCAGAATGGAAACAAATAGGTAGCGTTGTGAATTCTCGTAATAATGATTATCTGGTAATTGAGTTTATTAGTGAAGGAGACGCGGCTATAGGTAATGATTATGTTCTTAGCGGGATTTCGTTACGTGAGATTGATGTACCGCTTTTTACTCCTGTTAAGAGTTGTAATGTTTCACAAGCTACTGTGGGTGAGGTAGTGGAGTACAGTATTACTTTAGAGAATACAAGTAACAATCCACTTGTCGATATTGTGATACATGATGTAATGCCTGATGGTTTAACGATTGTACCAGATTCTTTAACTGTCAACGATGTGCCGTTTCCTGAAATATTGCTGGCTAGCGGATTAGGACTTCCTGATCTTGAGCCTAAGGGGATATTGGTGGTGAATTTTTTAGCTTTTGTTACTCATCTACCGCATAAAAATCCTACTGTTAATCGGGCTTGGATTATTTATAAGTATACGCCCGTTTCTGGTGGGGTAGCTAGTGAGTATTTAGCGACATCTAATGATGTGGAAGTTGAGATTGTTATGCCAGAAGATTATGCCGATATTTGGGTTAAGAAAACTGCAAAATCATGTCAAACGACTGTAGGAGCAGTACTTACATATGATTTGGTGGTTGGTAATAATGGGGTAAATGCTGCCGAGGATATAATACTTACGGATGATGTGACTAGTTTGATGGCGGATGCACGTTTTTCGGTCGATGATGAAACTTCTTGGGCTGAATGGACGGGTGAGTATGTGATTGATTTCTTAGGGGTTGGAGCTAGTGTGAAATTGGTTATTACTGGTGATGTTTTGTCGTCGACCCAAGAGGTTTTGACTAATACTGCGACGGTTAGTTGTGTTTCGGCTGATCCTGATTTACGTAATAATTCTGTTACGACTAGTACTAGTTTGTGGAAACCTAGGATTTGTGTAGATAAAAAAGGATGATATCGTTTATACGATGCCATCCTTTTTCAATTAAATCCAAGCTAATCCCAATAGAGGCTTGAAAACTGAACATAAGTAGTGATTTACTTGACCCTGATTTACGTAATAATTGAGCTACGACTAATACTAGTGGGATTCTAGGATTTGTAAGGCTATTTCTTCACGCAAAATACTTAAATTTTTAATCCGTTGTCTCTTGCTCTTTTAAATGCCTTTTCTAGTTCAAATTTCTCAGATTTATTCTTTTGTTTTTGACAAGCATGCAAAAAATAGATGTTGTCCTCGTCTTTCACAACATACATAATTCGATTCTTAGAAAATTTTATTTCCCATAATTTCCCGCGTAATTGACGTGTGTTGAGTAAAGATAGTGCTACTAAACCACTTTCTTTAATTACATGTCTAATCTTGTACCCTTCCAGTTTCTCTTTTTAGGTAGGTCATCTAAATACGTAGTTATGACATTTTTACCACCAGATGTGATATAGTCTATAATTTCCATTAATATTTCTCCTTTAAACAACCTCCTATTTAGGGTTTATGTTTGTTTTGGTATTATGTCTAACTGAAAGCCTAAAGCATCAATATATTTGATAATTGTTTTTATATTAGGGCTCACTTCTGAATCAACTTCGGCTCTGCTGATAGCTCTTTGATCTAATCCTGTTATCATACTTACTTCTTTTTGTGTAAGTCCTGATTGCTTACGTGCCAGCACTAATTTTTTGCGAAATTCATATTCTTTATTCCACTCGTCATTGTGTTTTTTTAGTTCAGGGTCAGAATCTATTAATTCTTGGATCATTTTTTTTTCTTCTGTAATATTCGCTTTTACAAATGGCATTTTAATCACTCCCATTTTATTTTTCTCATTGTTACAATTATTATACTACATTAATGTAGTAAAGTAAAGTGAAGTAATTTTTACGAAGTAAGTATTCCTCCGTCAGGGTCAACTAGGATTAAGGATTGAGTAAACTTAAACGTTGTTCCGACTGGAAGGTTTGCGAGTTGAACATATGGTGTGAAGTAAACACCAGTATTATCAAAACGAATTGGTAAAGAATAGGTTTCACCAAATGGTGTTTCGACCCATAATGTTCCGATGGTTGCTTCTCCTTGATATAAATCTAATTTTTCGTATTGATTATTATTGATCAGATAATATGTTGTCATACTATTTAGGGTTTGTTGATGATTAAGGGCGCCAATCCCCCAAAAGTTAAATGTGTATCCTGACGAGATAACTGCAACTCCTGTGCCAGAGAGTTCAATTGTCGGACTCCATGCCTCAGAAACATTTGATAATTGAAGAAATTGTTCTATACAATATAGTTGTTCATATAAATCTGATAACCTTTTTTCAAGCGATAGAAGATCGTTTCCAAATATTAATATACCAGCTTTAGCGTTAGGGCAATTTGTTAATTTAGCATCTTTATCTGTAATATTGAACAAAGCAATTTTAACTTTCTCATACGTTTCAATTTCTTCTTCTGAAATGTCAACCGTCCCAAATCCAAATGATGATGCGATTTTCACATGGTTCGACGATCCGACCATAATTTCCCAATCTTGGACTTGTTCATCGTAGTTAAACTTTTTCAAAGCAAATGCTTGACCACCTGTTGATAATCCTGTCATTTGAGAAATAAACCAACTGATTGTATAAATTCCTGACCTTAATATTTCAATAGATCCATCTTCATTGTAGTTAAAATCCTCAGATGATGTTTGTGTAGTAGTTTCGCTTATGGTAATTGGAATGTTGAATTTTACAATCGAATCACTATTTACTGAATCTTCAATGTTTCGTTCCCGTTGAAAATAATATGTCATATAACGACACACTCCTTTAATTATCTTTAGTAATATATTCATTAATAAGCTCATAGGTTACGAAACTTGTTTTCATGAAACAATTTTTTATCAGATGCAGATATTATAAAGTATTACTCCTTTGTTCTAAGATAGGCAATGAAATGTACTTTCAAATAATCATTTACGTATGATGTATAGAGCTGATCAGCTTAAAAATTTACTCAAAGAAGGGAAGAAATTATTTTATGGCTACAAATTTACAGCTAGAATTTTTAAACACTGATTCATTAAGTCCAACTATCATTCCTACTGGTTCGGCAATACCATTTGATCATCCACTCATTACAACGGATGCTATTGATTATGATGATACAACAGGAAGATTTACAATTAAGCAAGCTGGTTCATGGGTCATTAATTGGTTTGTTGCTCAACAAACTGGTTTATCACCTGAGGGAAGTAATTTCGGTGTTGCAATTTACAACCCGATTTTAGATGACACCGATCCTGAGTATCCAGGCTTAATGGAGCCTGAATTTATTATCGGAAGTGGGCATGTAAAAATTTCAGCAACTTCTGGTTTTGCTCTTATTAATGTTGATGATGAGCAGCTTGTTGAGGGTGGTGTAGTATTTGAATTGGTAAATACATCTGATCATAGTGCTGCATTATCAGAACGTACACAAGTTAAAGCAGGGATTGCGGTTTTTAAATCTACTGACGATTCATTTAGAATGGCTTATGGGCAGTGGCAAGCATCTGGTTGGGATAAAATTGATAACCCTTACAATTTAGAAGATGAAGAAGCAATTAAATTCAACGTACCTATTCTTCAAGCTTATGGTATTGATGCTATTGATTCAGGAATTGGAACACGCACGGGATATGACATCTTTGAACTTGAAAGACCTGGTGTTTATCAAGTTTCATGGGAAATTCCGATTGAAGCAACTGATACAGTAGAGGCAGTAGAAATTATCTTACAATTAGATGGAGCAACAGTGTATTCAAGATCTTATTCTCCATTACCGATCGGTGTTGTTTCAGGAACTGCTATTCTTTCAACGACTAGTCGTAACAAAACAATAAGCATCATCAACCTACAGTCAGGAGATGGTGACATTATCCAAATTGGAAATTATGCGAATATAGCGATACACCAGATCGCTGAAAATCTTGAACAACACCAGTAAATTTAAGACTAAGGGCTTCTTCAAGAAGTTCTTTTTCATTATACTAATATTTAATAAGGCTCATTTCCGGGTTGAAAATACAAGTTAACTTTCCGCGGTATTTCTGGAGGTCACCCTTTTTTATTCTAAAAAGTGTTGACAATCCATGGATAAAGAAATATAATCAAAGTAGTTTATTTAAAGTAAAAATTATTTGGGTAAATAACCATAGTATGCGATCATCGCCATATGTAAAGTGTTAAAAATATAACGATTACCTATTTATTATAAATCATTTGTAAAAGATGAAGATTTGATTAATCAAATAATAGAAATTTTTAAAGCAAGCCGTAATAATTATTATGGTACGCATAAAATCAAGATTAAGCTTGAAAAGCAAGGATATAGCGTTAGCTGTCGTAAAATCGGTCGAATTAGTAGTGTCTAATTACACTGTTAAGTAGTACAAGCCTCGGAAACAAGATATAAATGAATCTGCAAAGAATGAAATAAATCGCAAGTTTGATGAGTGTAAAATTGAAAAGTTTTTTGTAAGCGATTTATTCTTGTGCTATAGTTGCGAACACTTGGCATTATATTTATATGTTATTTAATTTGCATAATTGCGAAATCGTTGGCTCCGGTGTAGATAGACATAAAGATGCCATTTTAGTTAAGGTAACATTTATCAGGTTGAGAGGAGGCTAGATAACATTCAAATTTTTCACACTGACCGTGGTAGTGAGTTCAAGAATCAAATCATTAATGAAATAATAGAAACATTTAGTATCAAGCGTTCTCTTTCAGCGAAAGGCATATCACTTGATAATTATTCCGTAACGGAATTTATTAATCAGATCAATTTTGAAAGCTTCAAACAGCTAGAGCTTGAATTGTTCGACTATGTTAATTGGTATAATAACATCAGAATTCATGGCTCATTGGAATACAAAACACCTGTTTCTTATATAAATTGAAATTCTTTTCTTTTCTATCCTAAAAGTGTTGACATTCCAAAAAAGTTTTATATTTTTTAAGTTTAATCAAATAAAAATATAAAGGAATGATTTTTTATGAAATATGAGCAATTGGTTAAAGATATTGTTGAAAAAGTTGGAGGGTCTGAAAACATTGTTAGTGTTTATAACTGTGCAACTCGTTTAAGATTTCAGTTAAAAGATGAATCTGTTGCAAGGACTGATGAATTAAATGCGATGGATGAAGTTATAACTATTATCCAATCGGCAGGACAGTATCAGGTTGTTATCGGAACTCATGTATCAGAGGTTTATAAGGATTTATTGACGGTTGCAAATATAAGTTCTGAAGTTGATGTTCAATCAAAAAGAAAACCAAGTGTTTTAAATTCTTTGATTGATGTTATTTCTGGTATTTTCACTCCATTTTTGGGCGTGCTTGCTGGAACTGGATTGCTGGGTGCATTGTTAAATTTGTTACTTGTTTTTGATGTGATTTCAACTGATTCAGGTGTTTACACAATTTTATTTGCAACAGCGAACGGTTTTTTACGCTTTTTACCAATTGCCTTAGCGATTACAGCGGCAAGGAAATTTAAAGTTAATGAATTTACCGCAGCAGCAATTGCAATGTCATTACTTCATCCGGATGTAGGGTTATTCAATGCTGCACTTGAAGAGGCTGGTAGGAGTTTTACGTTTTTAGGACTTCCGGTTATCTACGGAGCTGGATATGCATCAACTGTTTTCCCAATTATCGTTGCTGTTTATTTACAAAGTTTTGTCGAACCATTTGTTAAGAAAATTACACCTAGAGTACTTAGTACAGTCGGTGTCTCTTTGTTGACATTGTTGATCATAGTGCCACTCACATTTATCGCTATTGGACCTTTAGGCACTATTATTGGCGTTTTATTAGGTGGAGCATTTTCTGCTCTTCATGATTTTAGTTCTATTTTAGCTGGTGGTGTTCTCGGTGGTTTATGGCAAGTACTAGTTATGTTTGGGATCCATTGGGGATTAGTACCAATTGCTATTGGTAATTTATTAAGTGGGGGTTCTGATTTTATGATTCCACTCATAATTCCGGCGGTTCTTGCACAAGGTGGCGCAGCATTTGCTGTTTCATTGAAAACAAAAGATCAGAAATTAAAAGCAATATCGGCCTCAGGTGGAGTTGCAGCACTCTTTGGTATCACAGAGCCAGTAATTTATGGTGTTACATTGCCACTTAAGAAACCATTTATTATGGGTTCTATTGGTGGAGCAATCGGTGGAGCCGTGATGGGATTGTTTGGCGTAAGAATCCACGCTTTTAGTATGAGTATTTTGAGCTTGACAGCTTTCGTTAACCCTCATAGTTTAGAATCATTTTTCTTAGGCGGAGCACTTGCGATGTTTTTCGGATTTATTACTGGATTTGTACTAACTTACCTAATTGGATTTAAAGATAAAGAAAATTCAACTATCACTACCACCCCATCTCCAGACATTAACAGCCCACTTACTGGCGAAGTTATTAAACTTGAAGATTTAAACGATGAGGCATTCTTAGTAATGGGGAAAGGGATTGCTATTCTTCCGACCGAAGGGCGTGTAGTTTCACCTATCAATGGGGAAGTTATGCTAGTATTTCCAACTAAGCACGCAATTGGATTAAAAGCGGATAACGGT
>JGI990J12352_1000014_pt1 | contig 37169 bp, 16 predicted proteins | sample Intmic4MA4BA4MSA_FD_12352 | JGI IMG/M metagenome (IMG submission 12352) | reverse complement strand
GACACGAGCCGATGACGAGCTGTTTGTGGCAGAAGGCGAAATCCTAGATGGCTTTATTCATTGCACCCTAACAGCACCTATGCTGGCTGAAACAGGAAAGGTAAGTTGCGATATAACGCTTACAGGCAAGGGCGCGGAGGGCAAAGATTTAATCCTTACAAGCCAAACCTTTTATGTGTATGTAGCAAGATCCCAGCTAGCAGATAACGATTTAGTGGGCAGTGAAAACTATAATATTTTAGTTACTCTAATTCGCGATGTGCGACAAATGGAACGAATGCTTCATTTGTTAGAGACAGGTATTACTGACGCTGAAAGTGCAAGGCTTCTTGCAGAAAACCAACGAGAAGCGAATGAGCTAGTGCGCCGAGATAATGAGTCAGAAAGGATATTAACTAACCAAGCAATGCTTGCTGCAGAGAGCAGTAGAATCCAGTCTGAGTCAAATCGTGTATCGGCAGAAGAAACCCGCATCTCTGAGGAAAGTGTGCGTGTAGAAGCAGAGTCTATTAGACTTGCTTCTGAACACACTAGAATTAGCCGTGAGGCTTTTCGGCAAGCGGTAGAAACATTGCGAGTATCTACGGAAGAGGAAAGAATTTTCGCTGAAAATTTTAGAGCCAGTACGGAAGATGCGCGTATTGCTTCTGAAGAAAACAGAGTGATTGCAGAGGAAGATAGGGTTGTCAATGAGTTGAATCGGCAAGCTGGTGATGCTAACAGGCAACAAATTTTTGGTAATAATCTTGCAAAAATAGTAACATCATTAGATAACTTGCAATCTGTAAAAAATAATGTAGAGGCAATGGCAGCGCAGTCCGAAAACACGGCCAATGCATCGCTAGACATTGCCGAGCAAGCTGTGGCTATCGCTAACATCGCTACTGGCACCGCTACCGAAGCTGTCAAATTGAGCGCGGATGCTCTTGCTAATTCTGTGCAAGCTGGGCTTGTGGCAGATAGCGCGTATGCAATCGCTAACGATGCAAATTCTACATCGCAAATGGCAGCGCAAAAAGCCGATTCAGTTGTAGCGCGCGCCAACAGTGGCGAATTCAAAGGCGATACTGGCAAGCAAGGAGAAAAAGGTGAAAGCGGTTTTTTGTTGCCTATACCTAACAGTTTTTTTCGCGCAGAAGTTAGAGATGATGGCAACCTATGGATTATCGCGCCAGACAATTCGCCTAATGCATTTTCTATACAGGACGGCAATTTAATTTTAACAATATCATAAGGAGGTATATATATTATGGCATATGAAATAAACTTAGGCCGCGTCAAAGGTGCAGATGGCAGGCAAGGAATGGATGGCAACGGTTTTTTTGCAATGGATGCAACACCTTGGTCAACGGCTCAACTTCTAGTAGCAATCCCTGAAATTAAAGTAGGGGACTTTATAATAAACACGCACGACACCAACCGCAATTGGGGTGGATTCACCGTTAGCCCCGGCACAGTTGTGCGTGTGTTAGAACTTTCCCAAGATACCGCACTTCAATGGCGACACGAGCGCCGAGGTGCAGTGCGCGGCATTCAAGGGATTGTTGGGCCAGCACCCACTCATCAATGGAGCGGAACTTCTGTTCGGTTTCAACACCCCGGTGGTGGTTGGGGCGAGTGGATAAATCTTGCTGTCCCCACGCAAGGCGGAGGCGATGGAAAAACCGCAATCAACACACTAGAGTTAAAACTTCAGCATCCGCACGCGGAAATTGAGTTTCATATGGACTTAGTTTTTGTGTGGGTTTGGAAACAATTTTTTGGCGACCCAGCAATGGCGATAGATACACTATCTAGCCTAACCTTTGAAGAAAAAGTGTTCTCGATCGTGCACGAGGGCGTCATGATGTTGCACACTATGGGGCTACCCCACGAGTTGATTATGAGCTACATTCCGCAAGACATCGAAATAGAGCCAACGCAACAAGTGTACAACTTTGTGCTGCCATTTGTAGATCTGATATTTAACCAATTTAGAAAAGTGCAATTCGGTACAAGAATCAACACCCCCTCATATTTTAACCTTGGCAGCATTGACGGTAATTTTAGAATCGTGGGCGACCAATGGTCAACTTTAGACCTTGGGCAAATTAGCGCAGATAGCATGATAAGTTTTATTAGACCTACCGCAAGACCCGATTTATCTTCGTTGTGGAATTGCTGTCACGATTTATTGAACGGCCCACTTTATGCGCCAGATTTAGAGTTTATCTACAACAACTTTGGCAGCGAACTTATTATTAAAGGGCGCGTTTTAGATGTGCGTGATAGGATGTTTTATGACATTAACATTGTATGTGGCCGTATAAGACGCTGGTCAAGCTATATCCAATTAGAGCCATCAAGTAGAGGAATTGTTATTCACCACGAAAGCCTCTACAACCAATTTCACAATACCCATTAAGGAGAAAATTAAATGACACTAAGAGAATTATTTCAAAAACACAGGGCAGAAACCCTTTCTTGTGCTTGCCCACAGTGCGCAGCACTCAATGAGTTGTGCCAAAGGATTGCTTTAGCCAAGCACCGCCCCGAACTTGCCGAGCATATTCCAACATGGCAGGACGGCATAGCTAAACTCAAAGCCTTAAAAATTAAGGGCATCAAAGCCATCATGGACACCATGCCGGATATTAGCTAAATGAAATGCCAGTTCAGCGATAAGTAATTTTATAAGGGCAACCAAACAATAATCAAAAAGCACTATGCAAAGAAGCAATTTCTTTGCATAGTGCTTTTTTTATGCCTTTCAATTTCTCATTTAGGTAAAACTGTTATTTTATTGGGCATGGCAATTCTCGCGGATTATCTATTGCTTCTTTATATGATTTTTTGCAAGCTACACATATTTTACACTATTTCCCCTTATTTTTATTGAAAATCCGTTGTATACACGGGCCGCAGAAGAAGCTGGGTTGCTATTGGCCCATTGCGTTCTCTTCTGCGCTAGGTGCAGATATGTGACGGTAGGCTTGAGCATGTTAGATATGTTTTTTATAAAAATGAATACAAAGTAACCATTGATTATCTATTCAAAATATTTGAGTTTACGAGCGAAAGTGCTTTGGATTATTTGTTAGGCACAATAAATAATCTAGTGAACAATTATGGAATTTGGCGAGCGCAATGGCATTCTTGTATGAGGGGAAGCTAGGCTGGATTGTGTTCTCATAATTTTCATACTGGCGAGGTAAAACGCCAGCTGCTTTTGCTAACTTATGTTGAGTTAGTTTTTTTTTGATCGTAACTCTCTTAATCGAGAAGCAAATTCTTGTTTATTCATAGTATATCAATGTTTGACTATTTTGACTGATAATATACAAATGATATACAAAAGACAGTTGTTTTAAAATTGATTTGAAATGCGGAAGTTGTAAAAAACTTGTCAATTGTTGCTAAGATTAAAATTTGATTAAAAAATTAGCTTAGGTGTTGACAACGACTTAGTAGAAATGGTACAATAACTTTATACGAAGAATTATTCGTATAAAATTTTAAAATACAGGTATTTTAATTGACGTCTGTATCAGAAATAAAGTATAATTAAGCAGAGGGATAAGGGGAAGCCTATAAAAAACTCTGCTTTAGCAAAGTCACTAATTCTGCAAGAAAACATAAGGTATTATAACAATATAAAGGAGGCGAAAAGGTATGTCAAAGACAAAAATAAGCAAGCTTATTGCTATAGTTGTTTCGGTAGCAACAATGTTGATGGCGATCCTTTTTGTTTTTTCGCCTAGTTTTTTTGGAAGCAGTTTAGTAATAAGTGCTCAAAGTGCTACTAGCATTGAAACTGGCGATTGGATAGATATCACCAAAGCATCGGAGTTGTTTTTGATTGAGGATAGCCAAAATTCACACAGAAATTTTAGGCTTATAAATAGTATAGACTTAGATGTCGATGATAGTTGGCATGGTTATGTTGACAACATAGATAGTGGGTGGCGTCCAATTGATGCATATAACAATCGTGGTTTATTTAATGGCGGCGGTTTTTCTATTTATAATTTGCGCATTAATCGTCCTGGTAAGAGATATGTAGGTCTTTTTGCTAGAACACAACTGCAGATACAAAATTTACACATTATTGATGCGGATATAGTGGGCGGGGATATAGCTGGAATTTTGTCGGCTATAGCTTTTTCGCGTATATATAATGTTTCGGCTGATGGTGCGTCGGAAGCAAGCAGTATTACTGGCGGTTTAATAGGTATTTCATATTCAAATATAGGACGCTCATCTTTTGAGGGCGATGTAAAAGGAGTTGTTGCAGGTGGTCTTGTCGGAAATGTTCGACTAGGCTCGGTCAGCAACTCTTTTGCATATGCAGATATTGTTGGTAGAACTATGGGAGGGTTGGTGGCAATGCTTGATGAGGGGAGTGGTGTATCTCCTGCTAGAGTAGAAGATGTAATTGCTTTTTCAAGGTTGACTGTATGCAACAAAAGACAAGGTCTGTTAAGGATTGGCGGACTAATTGGAATTTTGGACGATTATGCAATTTTAGAGAATGCTTACTCTTTGATGTATTATGCTCCCATTGCTCAAGGTGAGGCGTTCTCTGTTTTTACGCTATCTCAATTTGAATTTACTGTCTTTGATAACTTCGATTTGGATTTTGAGCGTGTGTGGTATCACGACGAGTTGGCTAACTTCCCTAGACTTAGGCAATTATTTTTGAATATTACTACAAATTCTAGAAGCATTGTGAGCAGTATGTTAATTGCAAGAGATTTTTTCCACTATGGAGAAGGGTTTGTGTTAATCTTTGACATGGAACAAGCCGTTCCAATTAAGTATAATGATTAATAGCAGCGATAGAACGGCATTACTGAGTGGTAATGAATTATTTTACAGTATCTATGGGGTAGAAAATATCCATATTGAGTTTGAGTTTTTGGCACAGATATTTATATTTGTAGAAGGCGATGGTGAGGTGTTAACTAGCCAAAGATTTTATTCTATTGGACAAACAGTTGTTGTTAAAATAATAGAAATAGAAGGATACGAATTTTATTCCATAATAGCATACTTTAATCATTCTATAATTGAATTGGCACTTGGTGTCAACACTTTTTCATTTGTTATTACCGAGCAAATTATTGAAGGTGATTCAATTTCATTTTTTGTTAATTTTGTTCAAGCTCAAAGTAGCGGTTTGCATATAGCAATACTACTGCTTATTATCATATTACCTATTGTCATTATAGGCATAGTTGCCTTTATTATGATAAGAAAAAAACTATTTTTAAAAAGTGGAGGAAACAAACATGAAAAAGCTACTTAATACTGCTAGAAGAAGAGCTAGCGCTATAATCGCTATGTTGCTTGTTGTTCTAATGGTAACAACAACGATGATTTTAGTGTTGCCGGACAGAGGTGGCTCTCAGGTTCAGGCTGAGGATTGGTTTGAACCATACCAAGAACAAACTCATGAGCAAGTCCAAATTATAACTGGAGTTGCTTCAAATTTTGAAGTTAAAATAACTTCAGATCAACAAATCACAAATGAAAACTTGAATGATTTTGTGTTTGTGACAGATATTCGCGATATTCCTATTGATGTAAGCGTTAGGGGTGGTGGTGGCTACTTTGCCGTGTTGCCACCAGCAGGGCTGTATAGGGCTGGGCATTATTATACGATTTTTTTGAACCATGCAGAGTTTTATGACGAGCGTCTTCAGGGTCAAAACTATGTGACTTTTAGAATTTATCGAGAGGAAACATTAGATGTATACTATAACGATAGTGTACGTGAAATTCCAGACTCAAGGGTAATTAGCGTTTCTGACTATCGCCTAGAGTTGGTTAATGATTTAAGTGAACCATTTTTGATTGGGGATATGCTTTTAGTTACAGATCCTCGTGATGATTTGGCAAAAACTGCATTTAGAGTCGACGATATAGTTTCTAATAATGGAAGAGTGAGTGTCTTGCGGGTTTCTCAACCATACATGCAAGATCTTTTTGAGCGTATCCAAATTTATGGAACATCATCACCATCAATAGGTGATATAGAGTTCTATTGTGAGGATGAGATAATGCGCCAAGTTCTTAATACAGAGGATGTTCAGGCACTATCTAGTGCCGTATATACTTTGGCGGACTCAATGAATATGAGAGTAAATATTGAGGATGAGTCTGTGGCAGGACTTTTTCCTCTTAGTGGTTCTGGTAATGTTGGTGGAGGGCTATCTCCAAACACCAATAGACGAGGTGTCCCCTCAAGTGTAAGGCTGAATGTAAACATTCGAGGATTTTCACCAATTCGACTTAGTGTTTCAGTAACCGTGATATGGGAACTCGAAAAAGAAAAGATGCAACATGGAAATCTAATGGCTCAGATTAGATTGAATTATTCTGTTGATATTAGTGTTCAAAATATAAACAATATAGATTCAGATGCTAATATTTATTCATCAGGCACAATAACTACGAGTACACATACTGTTTCTCTTGCTGTAATGGTTTCTGCTTCTACAGATTTTTCACAACTTGAAGCAGAAAGATTGGCTAAAAGGCAGAATAAGAAAGATAATATGAAGGTGCTGCAGCAGAGATTGGTTGGAGGTGCGTACACGCAAGCTAATGCTCTGTTATCATTTGCTAAAGATGGATATTCGCCAAGAAAAGATGTGAATGGAAATGTTGTTAATGATAGAAATGGCAATCCAATATTTGATCCAGTTCGTGGTAATAAAGCAAATAATAATATAGGTGGGACTCACTTTAAGGACCCAGCTACTGGTCAATTTAGAGAAAGGTTAGGTCTTGACTTAGATAGAGCGGCCGATTATAATATGTTTTATTCTGGGGTGCGCTATCAGCATGGACTTTTTACAAGACGTGATAATGTGATGGCGGAAAAAATTAAAAAAGCGCTTGTAGGATATGCTGAGACATATAAAATGGCGGCATCCAATCCTTGTACCTCAATGATATCCTTTGTAAATATCCCTATTCCAATTTATCCACCTAAAATCATGGCTCAATTTAGAGTTGGATTTATAATAAGCATAAATTTCAGAGCTTCTTTAGAGGGTACATTTAGACACACTACAGTGAGGTCGGAAATTAATGTAACTACGGAAGATGGAACAACAAATTTCAACAATACAAAAACAACTATTAGCTTGTCTTTAATGTATAATGGTCATTTTGAAATTAGATTAGGGCTTGGTATAGAATTTAGAGTCACTATTGCAAAAATATTTTTTGTTTCTGTTATGGGCGAAGCTGGAGTGTATTTTGAGATGTCTGGCTCGGCTGGCGTTCATGTGGGGTTTGATATTGGCGAAGGTGGCGATGAAATGTCTCTATTTATTGATGATGATGAGGAATTGGCTCGGTTGGCTAACGCCAGCCCATTTATAGGACACGGACGGATTGAGTTTGGCTGGTATGTCGCTCTCACTATTAGTGCTGGTTTGCGTATTAATCTTGTTTTATTTACAATTAACATTTCCGCTACATACACGTGGAGTCACAGGCAGCCAATATGGCGTACTGGTCAAAGTTCAACTTATTTTAGTGATTTAGTTTTTGAGCATCAACTGGGTGGGAGGATACCGCAAAGCGAAGTAAGAGCAGCAATAGATCAAAGGCAAAATTTAGAGGATCCATTGCAATTTGGCATGCAATTTATTGCTATAAACTCAGCTATTCCTAGTTTAGAAATAGTAATGGAACAAGATGAGTTCAGTGTTGAATTGCCACAATTATTTAGGCGTACTATAAACTTCAGAACAGGCTTAATTACTTATGAGCCTGTTACTGTGGGAAGATTGAGATTTGATTATCTAGATAGTATGCCGTTGATTATTTGCAGAACCGGGCATGTGGGTAGAAGCTCCTCTGTTAGAGCAGCTGAGGAAATAATAACTGTGACAGCGGTAGATAGGTATGGTGAGCTCATGTGCGAGTCTGAATTTGCCTTTTTCACCGTCTATTTAGAGCCTATCCCAGTTGAGTCAGTTGATATATTTACATCTAATGACGACCCTGTTATATTTGCGGACGACGAAATAACAATCTTTTCAGCAATAACTCCGCACAATGCATCTTTCCCGCAAAGTTACTTTGAGGTTGTGTCTGTAGTTAGCAACGGTCGCATTATAACATATAATCTAGACTCTTTTGCATATTTTATGACACAAGGTGGAACTCATGCTTCGCTGCGGGCAACTTCTAGACTTTCTCCTGGAGATGAAATAGTAGTTAGAGCAGTAGCTACTGTGGATAATGTTGAAAGCAATCACTTAACGATTAGAGTGATTAGGAGACCAGTGGACTACCTTTCTCTGACCACGCAAAATCGTCAGACATCGGTTGTAATAGGACAGGACTTGTATTTTGAAGTCTTTGTAAATCAGCGAAATGCTACTTTCAATTTAGAGGGAGGAGTGGCGCTTGTTGAATTGTTGGACTATAGACATGGAGTTATTGAAAATCTTGGTAATGGTCAACATGTTTTAAGAGTTGCTAATGATAACTTGCTTTTTGGTGAGGTGCTAAGAATTAGAGTGTCAGCATTGGATGGCGATGAATTAACATACAGATACTTCAGCTTTATGATTCAATGGATGCCAATTGACTATCTGATTATAGTTAATCACTTGGGTGTTGAATTAGAGTCAATAACCAGCCTTAATCAAGGACAACGCATATTTATAACACCTGTTGCATCGCCATTAGAGGCAACAGTGTTAACAAGAATCCAATTATTGACCAATACAAACAGCAGGTTTATAAATGTAACGCCACAAGGGGAGTTAATTATAGATAGAAACACTCCTATCGGATACGAATTTATGATTTCTGCTAGATACAATGGTATCAACTCGAGAAATTATAGATTTATTGTTGACGCCATACCGATTGAAGCATTAACCCTTTATGAATATAATAATAGGAGAACGCTTTTACCGTTAGGCGAAGCAAGAGTTAGAGTTTCTGTTTACCCCGCAAATGCCACATTTTTTGACCCTGTTTTCACCATTATAGAGGGTTCTCAATGGGCAACTGTTAGCAGCACGGGTATTGTAAGAATGAATGCCAATTCTCCGATTGGCGCAAGGGTTGTCGTGCAGGCGACTATGAATGGCACGACAAGTAATACGCACGAATTTATGGTTCCAGCGGTAGGCATGATCATTATATCTCCTACTAATGTGCTGACTAGGGGTGATAGAATCAGCTTATACTTTGAGTTGCAACCGACACAAAATTCGATTGTGCCTGTGGAGTTTTCTATTGAAAGCGGATACCAGTTTGCAACGATTACTACACTAGGGACTTTGTCAATTAATAATGATGTTAATATTCCTAACGCAAGAATTGGTGTTGTGGCAACTATTTTAGGAGTTCGTAGCCAAATAGTTTATTTTGATGTTATTGTTCCAGTTTATAGTGTGGAAATTTATTCAATAATACCAATAGCAAACATGATGTTAGGCTCAACTGCAGCGCTTAACGCAAGAGTTAATCCAACTTATTCTTCAGTCTCGCAAGCCGAATTTAGAATTGTTTATAACGAAAGATATGCGACAATTGACCAAAATGGCACAATCACAATTTCATCTAGCGTAAGTGCTATTGGTGCAGTAATTAGCGTAGTGGCAATAGTTGACGGGGTAGTCAGTCCCGCGCTAAATATTAGAATTACTAGAATTCCTGTTATGCACATTGAGTGGGCAACTGATTTAGATTTAGAAATGCAACAAGGAAGGTCAATGACTTTATCAGCACGTGCATACCCGGAAGCGGCGACATACCGAAATGTTGTGTATAGAATTGAATCGGGACTAGATTTAGCGATGCTTAATGGAAATGTTCTAACAATTTTGTCGACAGCTCAAGTTGGCAGAGTTCTTACCATCATAGCTACAGCAGACGGAGTGCAAAGTGAAGTTCTAAGGATAACAATTATTCCTGTCGGAGCGGAAGAAGTTACTTTAACACGTGCGTGCAATAGCGAGTTCGTATTGCCAGGGCAAGTGATTAACTTCTCAGCATTGGTGCTTCCCCACGATACCACATTTCCAAATGCAACATTTGCTTTAAGTCCTGCGTCGCAAGCCTTTGCACAAATTAACAGCATGACTGGTGTCTTGACAGTTAATCCAGCATACTTGATTGACCGTGGTAATGTAGTGATTGAGGTGTTTGCAATAGCCGATGGAGTTAGAAGCAATACGATACGCTTACCAATCTATGTTGCGATTAGCACCATAACGCTTTCTTTTAATAATACAAGTGGGGCGAATACTAGAATTGAGCCAGGTGCGATTATTGATTTGACTGCATTAACTAATCCAAATGCAACCAACCCATCACAAGTAGTGTTCAGTATTCTAATGGGCGGTGCTTATGCTCAAATTATTGGCAATCAATTGATAATCAATGCGTTAGTAACCAATCCAAATGCTAGAGTCACTGTTACAGCATTGCCTGCTAGCAATTATAATTTTGTTCAGGAGCACGGGTTAAATATAGCTTCCTTCAATATTTATGTTCCTGTTCTAGGAGTGTCATTCTCTGCTGATACATTTGAGGTTATGTTAGGGGAGACCATTACATTGACAACTCCAACAGTTATACCTCAGTTTGCCACTAATGCAGCAAATTGGGTAATTCAATTTGTTAATCCTAACGGAACCCTTACGCAAGCGCCACACGGTGTCACACTTGATGGCTTAAGCATAAGGATTTTAGATTCTGCTACGGTTCTGAATAATCCGCACTTCCACATAAGAGTAAGAGCGGGCGGAAGAGATAGCCATATTCAAAGATTTGATATAATCCCAAGACCAGTTAGGTATGTGGTGTTTGATGATGGAGAGCTGAACAGGATTCGAACTAACGGGAGACTGGAGGTTAATCCAGACACATCATTTAATGACCTTATAAGAGCGCAAACCAATACTGATGCAACGCATAGGCGTGTGATATTCACTGTTCAAGGCGTGACAAGTTATGATATTGATATTAATGCATTTAACAATGAAGCAATAGCAAACTTGCGTGTGCATTTATCAGCGAGCATTCATAATGTAATTGTCATAACAGCTCGTTCTGTATCAAATCCAAACGCATACAGTACCATTCGTATTTATATAGTACCAATTTATGCAACAGAAATTGCTGGTTTCCGTATATCTGCGCAAGACACATCTAGAAACAATCAAGAGCGTAGAACTATCATGAATGGTGATTATTTTGCTAATGTTGACGGCAGAGAAGGCAATCTAATCAACCCAAGCGATATGGTTAGAATAGAAGAGTTATTCTTCGACAATGAGCTAATAAGAGACTCTCAGGGACGCAGGGGCTTTAATAATGTTACATTTAGAAACCACTTTGAAATTATAAACTTCAACACTAATTTAGCAACATTAAATTCATGTGGCAGAAGCTTCACGGTGTTAAGCAGAGAAAATTTATTGAATGGGATAATTGCTACAAACAATAATCGTTTTACTGTAACAGTACGCCTTTCTCAAGATGGTAGTAATAATCTAACTAGGACAATTACATTTATAGTGTTTGTTAGCATTCAAACAGTTCAATTTGTACACGGCTATGATTCAATTGATTCTATGCATCGCCCAATTTCAAATTCTAGCGGAAATAGTTTTAGATCTGTTTTAGATGGTACTCAAATTAATGTAAATAGGCAAAACAACATTGGTAGGCAAAATGTTTTTGCATTCGCATTCACAATCAACAATGCAAGCTATGCTACAAATAGAGCACATTTACACCACCCTGTGTTTAAGTATATAAACGGGACGCGTATGGGTGAATATGGTGGTGGCGTTTCGATGCGCATAGAAGGCAATATGAATGTTATTTTCCTTGAACTAAGTACATGGCATACCTATGGCACTAGTTTCTTAGTTGTCATAAGAAACCCTGATTATGGTGTTCAAAATGGAAGAGATTTATTTTCTTTCAGAATGCGAATAGTTGAGCGCAGTTCAGATGAAACGGTTGCATTTGGATTTGATAGGAATATAATCGGAGCACAAGTTCCTATAAGTCAGGTGCGCATGAATAATAATGTGACGCCAATTAGGGGAAGTGGTACAGCTCTTGTTAGGAATTATATTGACTTAATTGCTGGTCGCCAAGTGCCTGCTACTTTTTCTAATGGATTAAATTTTAACAGCTATGGAATTAGCATAGCTATTGTATCTAGCGATAGTTCGCAAGTAGAGATTTATAGAGGACAAGGTAATTCTTTACTTTCACAAGGAAGAGTTTACCTTAGAGCACTTGCGGGAGCGCGAGATAGTTTCAATGCAAATCGTTTGATACGAATTAGCGTGACTTTTGAAGATGGCACAAGGAGACCGTCTGGTAGACCTGCTGATTTGTTCTTTTATGTAAGGGTTGTTCGCCCAGCTAGCGATAGATTCATGGTTATTCCAGGAGGTCAGATGTCAGATACGACATTTAATGTTAGAGCATTTTCAACTGATATGTCTCAGGCTGTAAGAATTGCTTCTTCATACTATGGAACATTGTTTACGCCTAATTTTAGATTTGTGCCACATGCATCAAGTTATGCCAATGTGTCACTGTCTAATGGTAGGCTTGTAAATGGGAGGACATTGACAGTTCAAAATCCTAATGCCATGACATGGATACTTGGTAGAGTATACTTTGATATTAGGTTGCCTTATAATGGCTCTTATATAGATGTTGAAGGTGTATCTAGACAAGTGCAGAGACGATTTGTTAATAATGTTAATCAGTTTTTAGATTTAGGTTTTTTAACAACAGGCGATGGAGATGTGTCTTTATTAAATAGTCTTAATTTAGCAGGAAGGGTTAGTGGCAACCAAAGGTATTTTGTAAGTGCATTAAATGTTATGTTGCTTGGAAACGGCAATACTATTAGCAACATAAACATTAGCACTCCCAACACAAGCTTTTCTAGCGAGCAATCAGGAGGATTATTTGGTAGAATATCTGCTAATGCAGGAGTGACTAATTTAACACTTACAGGTGTGAACGCCACTTCTGCGGCTAGACAAGGCGGTAGTTACTATTTGTTTGGTGCACTTGCAGGCGTGAACTATGGACATATTCAGAATGTATCTGTTAGCGGTATAATTAACATGGATCGTCGATATTCTACCATCGGGGGTGTTGTTGGCAGAAATAACGGCTCTATAATAAATGCTACTAATCATATAAACATTACAGCAAGTGGCAACATCGGCGGGGTTGTTGGTCAGAACACTCAAAATGGATGGGTGTCTCGTTCTTGGCAGCGTGGTCGTATAACTTACAGGCAGAGGCGGACTAGATCGGTTGGCGGAGTTGTAGGATGGAATCAGGGATGGGTGTATCGCTGTAATAGTAGTGGAGATATAGGCACCTCAGCTACGATTACTGATCCATGTAGAGTAGGTGGTATTGTTGGGCACAACACGCCTACAGCAAGATTCTGTGGGACGGGGAGTTGGGGTACGGGTCTTGTTTATTTTAGACGGAACCGGAACAATGTATTCTTATTTACCTATTTAAGTGGACGAGTCGGCAGGCTCGAGGGCTATCTTGGAACACATCACTTTGCAAATCATCATCTTCGAACTTAAATCACAAAAAATATCAAAACAGTGAGAGCATATAGTTTTGCTCTTAAGGAGTCTTAATAATGATAAAAAAAATGAAAAAAACAATGTTAATCATGTTGTTAACAATTTTAACAACTCTAACTGTCGTTATGGTTGCTGCTTGCAACAACCATAACGACATTACCGAAACCTTCGTAGTTATTATAAATGCGAATTATGAAGGTGGAACAAGCTTCACGAGAGAAATTACTCGCGGTCAGTCTGAATTGCCTGTGATACTGCCACTTGATATAATAATTGACAGGGGTGATGATTTTCACTTGATTGCATTTACTTTATCGTTTGAACAGGCTGGTCAAACAATTACTAACAGAGTGCAAAGCGGAGGGGAAATAGCACTAGACCGCTTCAACAATAACCAAATCACAATCTATGCGGAGTGGCTTGATCTGAGATTATATAATGCATTTAACGAAACTATGGCGCAAGACACTTATGCTATTGTAGGTTATGGTGGTGACATGGTTTTTGATGCTATGGTTTTGGTTAATGGTGTTGTTGCAAATGCGTTTCATACTACAGGAGGATTTACTGCTACTTGGTTTGATAATGGTGTTTTATACGATATAAGGCAGTCGAATACTGGGGATTTGTTTAGTCGTGTAAATAAATTCGACATTGATTCTCATAGAGGTTTTAATGATCAAAATCTGCTGGAGCGCGTATTCGGCGGTACAATGCCGGTTGTTTTTTCTGAGTTGCGGTCATGGATTAATAGCAATGACATAATTTCACTTTTTAATCTACAACAACACATTACGACAATGACTTCAAATACATTTGTATTCGAAGGAAGGGAGTTTGTGGTGGAGAATGGGTTAATTACGCGGTCTATTGCTAGACAAGCGGGTCAGCTTTCATGGGCCTTGTACTTTGATGAAAGCTACTTTGACAATTTTATCTATGAGTATATTCCTGCAAGAACAGGTAATTTTATTAATTCTTTTATTTTCACGGCAGAACTGGCAAATGACTCAAACATAGACGCAGTCAACATGCGTGGAAACTTTGATTGGATGCCAGTCGGGACTTATACTTTGACACAGCTTACGGCGAGACTTGATGTTACTATCGGTGGGAGTGTAGTGTCTAATCCTAATTTAAGATTTTTTAGAGATGCTGCCGGCCTAGATGAGGTAACAGGTGACTTATTGCTAGATCAACATGTTAATTTGTTTATTAGACTAGACGCATAGATTTTCTTTAGAGAAAAGTGAGTTAAATAACATATGATAATAAAAAGACTTGCAAAATTCAAAATGGCACTTGTGGCGAGTATGCTAATGCTACTCGCTGCGTTTGCATTTGCAATTGTTTTTGTTTCTAATACAATAGGGGTTCACGCTAATCCAGTGTTGTTCGGAGGCGGAACAGGGTCAAGCGGAAATCCTTTTGTCATTTCAACGCCGCAACATTTAGTCAATTTGTCTGCTAATGTAAATAACGGTAGTGCCAATGGTTTTGTTGGATACTATTTTATTTTGCAAAATGATTTGGACATTACAGATATTTCAGCGGCAATTGGTCTTGCAGGTTGGCAGCCAATAGGCTCTAATACTCATCCATTTAGAGCAGTTTTTAGAGGCGCCTCACATACGATAAGTGGCATCAATATTACAAGGTCAATGATGAGTGATGTTGGTCTGTTTGGTGTGATTAGCGATGAATCTGTTATTCGTGATTTAACAACTGAGGGCAATATTCTAGGTGGAGCATTCACTGGTGGCGTTGTTGGCAACAATCGAGGCACTATTTACAATGTAATTAATAGGGTCAATGTGACAAATGTCACAATCCCAAACCTTCAAAACTTTGGCGGGGTTGTTGGATTTAATGCCACGACAGGCACGATTACAAATTCAGCCAATTATGGTGCAATTAACGCTAATGCAAATCATGTTGGTGGAATTGCCGGTTCAAATTTGGGCAGTATTATTACCTCATATAATGCTGGTGCTGTTTCAGGAAATCTTAATGTTGGCGGTATCGCTGGTGCTAATGATGGTAGCATTAACCAAGTTTTCAATACAGCAAACATAACAGGAATGCAAACAAACATTGGTGGTATTACTGGGGATAATAGAAATTCACTTTTTAATGCTTATAATACTGGCAGTATTATAAGGGGAAATATCTCTGCGATGAGCTTAGGCGGCATAAGTGGGAATAACGCTTTAGTTGCAACAATTAATCATACTTATAACATAGGTTATGTGCAGAATACTATGGTGTCAGGAGGAATAAGTGGCTTTAGTACAGGACAAATATTAAATTCTTTTAGCTCTAGTTGTACTTTTGATGGACTAATTACTCACGGCAACCCTGCAATTAACAGTAGACTTTTAACTAATAAGCAAATGCTTAACCCTAGCACTTTGACTAGCTCGTTTGAAATGAACGGACTTAATCAACAAGGAGTTTGGCAAAAAAGACCACAAAGTGTTAATAGTGTCTACTTTCCCGAATTAAGCTTTTTCTTTAATAGGGCAGTGTCTATTGATAGCGTTAGGCATGTTAGAGTTTTATTGACTGCATCAGACATTCATTTATACGAAACCGAATTTGTTTATAGTGGGTCATACCATAACATCCAAATATTGCGTGGCAGTTATTTGCTTCAAGAAGGTGTAGATTTTGAGGTTTTAGAAAACTCAATCAACGCTAGTACAGTGAGCGGTGCTTTTATTAGAGTCAGGCTCTTAAATTATTTTACAGGATATGTAACTAAATATTTCACCATACTGCGTCGTCAGTTGACCATCGAATGGACTGATGAGGTTTTCATTTATAATGGACAAGTTCAGCATCCGACAGCTATTATAATCAGTGGCCAAATAGGAGCGGAAAACATCACTTTTACTTATGAGTTTTCATCTAATATAAATGCAGGCACTCATACAATTGTTGTGCGTTTGGCTGATAGTAATCCTGTTAACCTCAACTATTATCTTCCACATGCAGTGCATTATTATCAAATATTAAGACGCAGGATTACTATTAGCTTTAGTAATGATGCTATTGTATTTAATGGACAAGTTCAGCATCCAACAGCGATAATTGAATCAGGTCGCATAGGCAATGAAAACATTACTTTTGACTATGATGTTGATGGCGGAGTTAATGCTGGACTAAGTAGAGTTCGTGCAAGATTAGCAGAAACAACAATAAATCAAAATTATTATCTTGTAGAATTTTGGCATTCCTTTGAAATACAAAGGCGACAACTTTTTATTGAGTGGAGTACGCAACCGATAGTGTTTTCAAATGCTCCCGTAAGACCTAGTGTTATAATAACAAACGGTTTAGTTGCTGGAGATAAAATTACATTTATTTATAGTGGGTATGAAAATAACATTAATGCTGGTACTGGCAATACAGTTTCAGTAGCACTCGCAGATACAGTGACAAATAATAATTATATTCTTGTTGGAGTTCTAACAAAAACTTATACGATATACAGACGCGAAATACTGATAGAGTTTGACACGGATATCTTGACCTTTAACAATACCCCACAAAGACCACAGTTTAGAATTATCAGCGGGCAAATAGACGGAATTAGCATTAACTTTAATATTAGCAATTATCAAAGTAATATAAACGCAGGGATGCACAATATTCTTGTTACTCTAGCAAATGGCTTGAGCGATAACTTTATCTTTGCTCCGGTGAGCAAAACTTATGAGATCCACCCAGCACAAATTTTTATAGAATGGGATGGAGTTGACTTAATATATAATGGGCAAATTCAACGACCTAACGCAATTATCATATCAAACACATTTAGTAGTGTGCATTTGATATATTCAAACTATTACGGCATCAATGCGGGTGCAGGCTTTACAATTACAATAACAGCGTCAAGCGCCAACTATGTTATTATGAATACATTGGTATATTCAATATTACCAAGGACATTAAGTGTTGTTTGGTGCAGTAATGTAATAAGGTACAATGGTACAGCACAACGCCCAAATGTTATTAGTATAAATAATGCCGTAACGGGTGAAATAATAGAATTTTATTTTTATGGGTATGGTAGCAATAGATTGCCAGGACTTCATCAGGTTTCTATTCGTTTGCTCAATAATGCAATTAACAACAACTATGTCTTAGACGTCAGTGCATTGCATGAGTTTAGTATCTTAAGGCGCTTAATTTTCATTGAAAATGTAGTGACCGTAAGCCGCCCATTCAATGGAACATACGATATTGATTTAATCGGTGGTAATTTGATGGGGGTTTTAAATGGGGACCATGTTAGTTTTTTATTAGGACGAGCAATATCTTTAAACATAAATGCAGGCTTAAATCGAGAGGTCATTACAAATATAGTTCTTAACGGCTTAGATGCGTTTAAGTATGAATTGGTTCAGCCTAATTTAACAGTAGATATAAGCAGGGCAACAATCGACATGAGAGGAATTTCTTTTAGTAACCAAACATTCACATATACTGGCCAAGCTAGATCGATTTTTATAACAGGCGAATTGCCAATGGGTGTTACTGTTAGTTACTCAAATAACGGACGCACGCAAGTTGGGAGACACGAAATCGTGGCAATATTTACTTTGCATGATAACCACAATTTCTATGCCATATCAAACATGATAGCTATTATATTTATTTCGCCATCTACATTTAATGATGGGAATATTACTTTAGACATTGTGGACGGCCATGTTCGCTATGGCTCTAATTTTTATTTCAATAATTTGTATAGAAATGAAGTTAGAGATTATTTGGGCAGAAGAAATCTAAATCAAGGTATTCGTATATCGCTAGTTTATAATGGAGAAAGTATTCAGCCAAACGGACGAATTAGGGTTAGCATTTTTTTGGGTGAAAGCGATTTAAGAAGAGGATCGTTGCGAGTTTTGCATTTGAATGGAAGCGGTTATAATGTTTTATCCCATCAGATCATTGATGGGCGACTAGTTTTTTATATAGATAACCTTAGTGACTTTTTAATTGTGTATAATCCATCTATGTGGTGGATATGGTTGGTAGTCTTAGGATTTATTGCTCTTTTAGGGATGGCGCTATTTGCATTCTATATGATTAAGTGCAAAAGACAGACTTTAGCAATTGTTGGGCATCCGGTTGAGCCTACTCCTTTAGAAGTACAAAGTGAAATAGAATATATAGAGAAAAAGCTTTTACACACTAATAGAGAATTTACTATTGGTGGGCTTTATGTTAAGTCTTTTGAGTTCTTTATGAAAGGTCTGATGTTCCAAGATGAAAAGAAACAGATGCTCGTTTTTGGTGGTAGCGAAAGTGCGGCAAGTTTGACAGAATCAATACCAAGAAGCGTAGCATATTTTAAGGGCAAAAAACTAAGAAAACATAGGCAAGAATATTTGAATTTGCTAAAAGAGGCAGAAGCCTTAAACACAGAAATCATCATAACCACAAATGACAAGGGGGAGGATGAAGTCGATGAACAATAAAGCAAGAAAATTTAAAATGCTGTTATTGCTTTTAATTTTACCGCTAACAATGGCAGTTCTTTTTGCGTGCAATGGAGAGGATGTGCCAGAATACCCAATTTGCGAATTAACGGTTTCTAGGCAGGCAGCGATAGAGAGATTAACTACTGAAAGATTAAGCTATGATGATACGCTTTTTACCAATGGTGGAGTGACGGCACTTAATACTATTTTATATAATGCAACAGGCCAAATTAATGAAGTTGAAAGCGTAGCAGAGATTACACATATTGAAAATCGTGCAATATTTGATTTTACTCAGGTTCTAACAAGGGCGCAATTGGAACAGCAAGAAATTGATAATGCAATAAGAGAATTTGCAATTTATAGGAATTCACTCATTGCTCAGATTAATTCCGCGCGAGGACTTATGACGGCAGAAATCTTTTCTCAAAGAGTGCTTGATGAGGCTGATGAAAAGATTGCTGAGATTCAAACTAAAATGTTTCATGCCGCAACTCGTGATCAGTTAAGGAAACTGTTTGATGAAGTCATTGATCATTTGAGCAATGCGCCAACTCTTTATGATGAATTTTGGATAGGATTAAATCAGTCACGAAATACTGCGATAGGGATAGTCAAGGCTCATGTTGAAGCTTTGTTAAATTTTAGATTTACGCCAGAGAATTTGTTATTGATTGATATAATAACAAGCGATGCTATATATGAAATTAACAATGCTATGACAGCAAGTGCCATAGAGGTAATTTTAACGAATGCGCTAAATCAACTTGATGCGATAGAGAGGTTGAACTTAACTTATTTAGAGCTAGCCATTCTTGATGCGATCAATTTTTTAAATTTATATCGACTAGGATTTGATAATAATCATTACACTACTGGGGGAGTCGAGGCATTAGACAACATTATAGATATTGCAGTCGATTTATTAAATGAAGTTCAATATATTGAAGAAATAGATGTGATTTTAAAAAACGCACAAAGTGCTTTGCATCTAGTTATGACATATAGTGAGTTGCTTGTTATAGCAAGGATTGAAGCTATTGCGACACTCAATGCTCATAGAAAATCGTTAGATGATTCATTTTATTCTGCGGAAGGCTTATTGTCGCTAAACAATATAGTTACTAGTGGAATTGCTGCAATAAACTCAGCCGTGTCTTTAGTAGATGTAGAACAAGTGTTAGCACTTGCTATTTTGGAACTAAATAGTGTTGAAGTGTTTTGGTATGAACTAGAACGAATTATTTCAGAACTGATAATAAGCATAAACTTACACTACAACACCCTCTTGTACGAAAATAGTTTTACTCAAGACGGATTGGCTGATTTATCTAGAATCCGCAGTGAAATAATTGCTCAAATTGCTTTAGCTACAACACCATCATTTGCTAGGGGTTATCATGCGTATGGAATAGCGGCGTTAAATGGGGTGAGGACCTACGCACAAGAGCTGGCGATTGCAAGAGTCAACGCAATATTGCAAATAGAAGCCTATAGACAAAATTTTAGCAATGTAAATTTTTCGGCAACAAGGATACAAGAACTAGATTCTATTTTGTCAACTGGCACATCTAGGATAAACTCAGTTGAGACATTTGCTGCTCTTAGTGTTATTATCAGTGAAATTAAGAGTGAATTTAATAGCGTACTAACATATGCGGAGGAGCTTGCTATTGCAAGACAAAACGCACATGACACGCTAATTGCACATAGATTCACAAAGAATAATTTAAACTATACAGTCAGTGGAGTAATTGCACTTGATAATATTGTTGCTAATTTTGCAAATGGATTAAACTCGCATATGAGCTTGTCGGCGATAAACGATGCACTACAAGCTGCTATTGTTGCGCTTTACTTTGTTCCAACATACGCACAAGAGTTGGCTATATTTAGGCAAGGAAGAATTCAGGCTCTAATAGACCATAGACTTTCTAAATTAGCAATTCCGTATACTGATAATGGAGTAGCAGAATTAGATATAATTTTAGGACAAGGAATAGCTGCGCTAAATAGTGCCACCACATTCCCTCAAGTTCAAGAACAGTTTGAAGCGTATCTAGCTAGATTGGATGCAGTTTTGACCTATGCGCAAGTTTTGGTATTAACCAGAGCACAAGCTGTCCAAGCAATATCTAGCCATAGAAATGCTTTTAGTCCAGGGGCATTTTCAGCAGCGGGCAATGCCGAGCTAAATAATGTCTTGGCAGAATTTATTGATAGAATAAACAATGCTGTTGCTATTTCTGCTGTTAACATGCTTCAAGTTAATGCAATAGTGGCATTGAATTCTGTTTTAACACAAGTACAGGAGTTAGTTTACCTGCGAGTTAATCTGCGACTCGATCTAATTGATGCGAGAGCGATGTTTCAAAATGTAAATTATAGTCCAGAGGGAATAGTGTTGCTTAATCAACACTTAGCAGCCGGTCTTGCTGCAATTGATGCTGCAACAACAGTTGATGGAGCTATAGGTGCGTTTAATACAGCTATTGCAAACTTAAATGCGGTTCCAACAATAGGTCAAGGTGCTGCAATTGCTCAAGCTAATGCTATAGCTCAACTAGAGGCACATAGAAATTCAAAAAATGATGCAGAATTTTCTCCAAGTGGCATTGCTCAATTAAATAGTATTTTAGCAACAGGAAGAAGCGCTATCAACGCCACAAATGATATTACTGCAATATCTCAAGCACTAGCTAATGCCATGGCTGCGATGGATGCAGTAATGACATTAAGTGGTGAGCTTGATGGTTTAAGAGCGGAGGCTGTTGGCGCTTTAAGAAATTTTAGAGGCACTTTTAATGATTTAGAATATTCTCAAGTCGGAATTGATGCGCTTAATAACGCTTTATTGCAAGGCGAGATAGCAATCAACCTTGCAGCATCACAGGATGCAATTAACCAAGCTGTGATAGTTGCTCAAAATGCTATGCAATCGGTACTAACTGCCGCACAAGAAGCTGGATATTTAGAGAACGCTAGGCTCGATGCAGTAGCAGAGATAGAGATTTATAGAGCAGAGATTGATTCAATGCAGTTTGGTCCACGAGGATTAGAGCAGCTTGATGATATAACAGCTAATGCAGTTTCTGATATTTTTGGAGCATCTTCTTTATCTGCAATTCAAAGCATTGTAGCAAATGCAAAAGCAGCTATGGGGAATGTTCCTCGATTTAATGCAGAACTTGTTGCAGTGCTGAATGAGTATGCGTTATCATTTGATGCAAGTCAGTATTCTGTTGCTGGTCTAGCTCAGCGTGCTCAAATTGTTCAGGATTTCACTGTGTTGTTAAATGGTGCGCCGAACATTATTGTGGGACATGAGATTTTAATGCAAGCAATTTATGCACTAGATTCAGTAGAAAGACTGGACGGTATAACAAGGCGCGAAATAAAAGATAACGCAATAAACAAAATTATTTCCTATAGGTTAGGATTTAATGATAACTTGTTTAGTGATGAGGGAGTAAGTTCGCTTGACTGGTATGTTCAAAATGCTATAGACTTAATTAACGTTGCAAGTAGTGAAGATGAGATCAACGGCATTGTTGCTGACGCAAAACTTAATTTGCGTGCGGTACTAACACTAGCGCATGAAAATGCTATTGAATTCTTGACTAACTATAGAGAAACTTTTTCTGCATACGACTATGATGATTATTCACAAGATATTTTTGATGAAGTGCTTGAAAGATTTATAGCAAACATAAGGACTTTTAGTTGTTTGACCACAGCACTGATGGCAGCGATAAACGAAATGGACGCAGAGAGCAATAGGCAAGTTTTCAAGAATAATGCCATTCAGCAGCTTAATAACCACAGAGATGCTCTCCTTGAAGAATTGTTTAGTGCAGAAGGTAACGCTAAGCTAGATGCCATATTAAGACAAGCAATAATTGATATTACATTGAGTACTGAAGAGGCCGATGTGTTATTGATACTTAGCAATGCGATAGCTCAAATGAATCTTGTTCTAACACTAGAGCAAGAATACTATATCGCAAGGCTAATTGAATACAGGAATTCATTTGATGATGCAGATTTTAGTGCGGAAGCAAGAAATGAGCTGGATAACATTCTTAGTTCGTTCATTGCAAATATTCGTACATTTACTGATTTAGATGCAGCACTTCGGTTAGCAATTTCGCAAATGGATGCTGTAGATGATTTAGAAGGTGATTCAAGGCAAGACTTAAAAGATAGTTTTATAAATCGCATAACTGCATTTGCAAATCTAAATGAATATACTCCTGCAAACAGGCTTCTTGTAGATGCTATTATAGCAAATGCACAAGAGCAAATCTTCTTTGCAAGTACTTTAGCTGAATTAGAACAAATCGCAGAGAACGCAGAATATCTAATAAGTCAAATAGAACATATCGTAACAGGCGATGAGGATGGTATAGATAATGGATAACAGTACAAACTTGCCTAATGGCATTGAAAAATACAATGAAGATGCTCATGGTCCTATTGAATTATGGGCGTGGTATATATTTAGGGCAGCAATAGTTTTGCTTTCTATTGTAGCTATTCTTGTAATTGTATGGCTTGGAATTGCCGCAATTGAAAGATTTGATTTTTCTAATATTGGCTTATTGGTCGGAACTGGGTTTATTGGTCTTGTAATTATCGGCTTAATAATTCCTTTTATAATAATATTGCGCAAAGGGTTTAAGTACAAAAAGTTTATCAATAATATGGATAAACTATTAGTTGCAGAAGCAAAAGTTATTAAATTTAGCATGAGCAGAAGACTGAGCGAGTCATCTGCTCAGCGCCAATTTAGTCCTATAGCGTCGCCTAGTTCAGAGTTTTCTTTTGATCACGCACAGCAGCCATTAATATCGAAACATCATTTCCGAGTAGATTATGAATATGTGAATGAAATTGGTCGCAGAGTAATAATCAGAGGTGCTCCTTCAAAAGAGAAATTTAATGTCGGTGACAAAGTGAAAATATTCTTTTACAATGGCTCATCGTTTGCTTTCTTTTCACTTAAGTGTGAGCCTGTTAACCCTAAAGGAACTCTTAAAGAGCAGCGAAAGGTCATCATTAATGAGTTGAAGAAAACGCTAAGGAATTATTTTGACAGATATGCGATTTCTCAAAAGAACTTGGATGAGTTGGAATTATTGGCAGAAGGTGGCAACGCAGAAGCTCAGTATGAAATGGGCGCAGCTTATTTTTTTGCTGATAAGGTAGCTTTTGATAATGAAAAAATTGTCTACTGGTGGGCAGAAGCCTCTAAGCAGAAGCATGATAAAGCATGGATAGTATTTGGTATTTATCAAAAGCATGTTTTTTACAACTCGGCAAAGAAGATGTTTAAAAAGATTAAAAAACATATGAAAGTTTAGATTGGTGTTATGGAGAGATATTTTAACAAAGTTTGATAAAATCAATCTTTTATTCTCAAAAGCTTAGTTAAAAGGTCAAGGTTAAAAATCTTGACCTTTTTCTATTGCTATTTGTGTCGAAATTTGGTACACTTGTGGGAGTGGAAGATAAGCGGATAACAATTAGTAATAAGTATCAGGCTGTTTATACAGCTAAGGTGCTAGGCGGCAGGGATAGCCTTGGGGAGCTGGGGAATTTGACTCCTGTACTTTTTGATGCGAATGTGGAGCTTTTGCCTCATCAAGTGCGGGCGGCAGTTTTTGGTACGAGTGGGCTACAGGAGGCGTTACTTTGTTGTGAAGAAGTGGGGCTAGGCAAGACGGTTATAGCGGGGTTAGTGCTTTGTGAGAAGATGGCGCGAGGGGCTTCGAGAGTTTTGATTGTTTGTCCTGCTAATTTAAGGCAACAGTGGAAGAATGAATTGTGGGATAAGTTTGGGTTAGAGAGCAGAGTAGTTGATAGTGGAAAGTTGAAAGTGGATAGTGATGAGTTAACGGATAGGCAGGATAAAGATGTATCCGACAACTATCAATTATCAACTAGCAACTATCCACTAATAACCATTGTTTCGTATCAAATGGCGCACCTTAAAGCTAAAGAACTAGCAGCACAGCATTGGGATATTGCTGTATTTGACGAGGCACACCGCCTAAGAAACTTTTATAAAGATGATGTCGTTATTGCAAAAAGTTTGTATGAATTGACAGCGGGAGCGTTTAAGATTTTGCTTACGGCAACGCCGCTACATAACTCGCTCCTTGAGCTATATGGATTGGTGTCGTTTGCGTACCCAGACTTTTTTGGTAGCTTAGAGACTTTTAGAAACCGCTATATTACAAACGCTAGCGGGGAACGGATGGCAGAACTAGCCGAACGGCTAAAGTTTATTATGACACGTACTTTGCGCCAAAGTGTTAAGGAATACATCAAGTTTACCAACCGTGTTAGCACAGAAGTTGGCTATACTTGGAGCGAGGCAGAGAACAATCTGCATACGGCATTGATACAATTTATCGCTAGCGAATGTAAGTGTTTTGGAGGTTATAGAGGGTTGTTTGGGGCATTGCTACTAAAGAGATTGTCGAGTAGTAGAGCGGCATTTGAGAGCAGTCTTGCCCACATTGTCGCCACCATACGCAAAGCCTTAGGCGGCAGAGCAATTGAATACGATGTAGAGGATGAAGAAAGTGGCGAGATGGTGTCAGCACGATTTAGTTATCCAGCTAGTGCAATCCCTAAGGTTAAAGAAGAATTGCAAATGCTAGAAGCAATCCTAGAGCAATCTCAATCTATCAAATTAGACACCAAAATTACCAAACTGCAAGGCACTATAACCGAGGCTTTATCAAAGTCAAAGCAGCTTGGCGAAAATCAAAAGGTTATCATTTTTACCGAAAGTGTGGTCACAGCCGAACATATTTTTGCTCATCTTAAAAAGCCGTTTAAGGCACTACTTATGACGGGCGATACGCTAGACAAAGACAAGGTGCGGGCAGAATTTAGAAAGCCTAGTTCACAAGTTTTGGTTAGCACGGAAGTTGGAGCAGAGGGTCTAAACCTGCAATTTTGCTCTAATATTATCAATTACGATTTGCCCTACAACCCGCAACGCATAGAGCAGCGGATAGGCAGATGTCACCGATATGGTCAAAAATTTGATGTAACCGTGTTCAATTTTGTTAATTACTCTAGCTATATCGACAAGCGAGTTTATAGCATTTTAAGCGAGAAGTTTGGGCTGTTTGATGGCATTTTTGGTTCTAGCGATGGCGTGATTGGCACTTTAGAAAACATAGGATTTGAACGCCGCCTAACAGACATTTATGTAAATTGCCGAACGCAAAAAGAGATTGACGAGGCATTCGATGCATTGCAAAAAGAATACGCCGCCGAGATTAAAGCGGGCAGAGACACCGCCAAACAGTTAGCCTTAGACAGCCTAGACGAGGATGTGACGGCAAAGTTAAAGCTAATTGACAGTGAGAGTAAAGTAGCACTTAATAGGGTAGAAACGCTTTTGTGGGAGCTTGCAAAGTACAAACTAAAAAACTGTGCAAGCATAAATGAAGAAACCAAAACCATTGTTACAGGTAGCGGCAAATTTAACGATGTAAAGCTAGAATTGTCGTATCATATGAACCGAGACGATTCGCTGTATAATCGTTTGCGTTTTCAAAACCGCTTAGTCAAAGAGATTTTATTCGATTGTTTTTATGAAAAAGATTACAACTCTGAAACCGAAAAAGAGTTCACAGTAAGTCGCAGGTTTGACAAAAACAGCCTAGTTTTTTATTTAGATAACCGCAATATTGCCGCACTTCAAAACTTAAAAGGCAACAGTGGATTGCTAGCGTTTTGCACAATTCAAGACGATGAATATTTTGGGTCAAGCTATCCTATAATTGTGGGCTTAACCGATGCGGGCGAGGTGCTAGATGGTAAGACCGCAGAGAAGTTATTGTTTTTAAGGGCAGAAGAGCAAGATAGAGGATACATTCCGCAAGAAGAAAAAGATGCGATGGCTAAGTTAGTTGCCGCCGAGGCAGAGAAAATTAAGGCAAAAATCAATGCCCGTTATCAAGAGATTTTTAACAAACAACGGGCGATTGTAGCGGGCAGCTTTAAGGACAAAAAAGACAAACTAGCCAGCACGATTAAGGACTTAGAAAAGAAACTAAAAGAGGCAAAAGCAGCACTTAAAACTTGCAGCAATTTGACGGAGCAGTCGCTACTTAAAAACAAGATAGCCGACATAACGCTAAGGCTGTCGCTTAAAAAGCAACAAATTATAGACGATACCGAAGAGCTTACCGAGGCAGAAGAAAAACAGGTGGCACAGTTAAGAGGCAAAACGCTAGCAAGCCCCTATACAAAAGAGATATTTTTGGTTAAGTGGGAACTTAGGTAGTGGATAGTGGAAAGTTTTTAACCCCAACTATCCGCTCTCAACTTTCAACTACCAACTAACAAAGGCTTGCCTTTGTACCCTAAATAGTGTATAATTATATTGTGGGTAGGTATACCTATCTGCAAATTTTGCGTATGCACTATATTTTTTTATAGCAGCCTTACAAAAGGAAAACAAAATGGCAGACCAAAGACTAGAACTTACATGGATAGGCAAAGGCGAAAAGATAAGCCCAGAGCCTAGAATATTATTAGAGCAAGCGGAGCATAGTAACACCGCAAATGCACCCGATACGCAAAATATGCTTATCTACGGGGATAACCTTTTGGCACTCAAGTCTTTGGAGCAAAAGTATGCAGGCAAGATAAAGTGTGTGTATATCGACCCTCCATACAATACGGGTAGTGCGTTTGAACACTATGATGATAATTTAGAGCATAGTAAGTGGCTTAGTCTAATGAAGCCAAGATTGGAGTTGTTGAGAAATTTATTGAGTAATGACGGCAGTATTTGGATAAGTATTGATGATGATGAGGGGCATTACTTGAAAGTGCTTTGTGACGAGGTGTTTGGGCGTAGTAATTTTATAAATATGGTGGTGTGGCAGAAGAAATATGCGCCACAAAATGACGCAAAATGGTTGTCAGATAATCATGATATGATTTTAGTTTACGCAAAGAATAAGCAAGTATGGCGACCTAACTTATTGCCAAGAACGAAAGAAATGAACGCTAGATATAAGAACCCCGATAATGACCCGCGCGGAGTTTGGAAATCGAGTGATTTGTCTGTTAAGACTTATAGTGCAAGTTGTGACTATCCAATTACAACACCTACAGGTAGAATAGTTAATCCACCACCAGGGCGTTGCTGGAGAACATCAAAAGAAAAATTTGCAGAACTTGTGGCAGATAATAGAGTTTGGTTTGGTGCAGATGGTAATAATGTACCATCAATAAAAAGATTTTTGACAGAGGTTAAAGATGGCACTACTTCTATGACAGTGTGGCTTTATGAAGAAGTAGGGCATAACCAAGATGCGAGAAAAGAGGTTGTGGAGTTTAATAGAGACAATGTCTTTGCTACACCAAAGCCAGAAAAATTGCTGCAAAAAATTCTAACCCTAGCCACCAAAGAGGGAGACCTAGTATTGGACTCATTCTTAGGTAGTGGCACAACGGCAGCAGTTGCCCACAAAATGAACCGCAGGTATATTGGCGTAGAGCTAGGCGACCATGCTTATACACATTGCAAAGTGCGCCTAGATAAAGTAATCGAGGGCGAACAGGGCGGCATCTCAAAAGCCGTTAACTGGCAAGGCGGAGGCGGATATAAATTTTATACTCTAGCGCCTAGCATGGTGCGTATCAATGCGTTTGGTATAGAAGTAATCAACACCAAAGAATATAATGCCGAGATGCTAGCGGCTGCCATGTGTTTACACAAGGGTTATGAGTACGCGCCCGACAAGGATATATTCTTTAAGCAAGGCAAGAGAGGCACTCAAAACTTTATCTACACCACAACCAACCACCTTACAGTAGAAGAGTTAGATTATATCCACGACAGCCTAGCAGCAGACGAGCATTTGCTTATAACCGCAACAGGTTACACAGCAGGGCTAGAGCGCCGTCACAAAAACATAATGGTGCAAAAAATCCCTCAAGCCATTTTGGGTAAGTGCGAATTTGCAAGAGACAATTACAACCTAAATATTATTGAGAGAGAAGATTTTGAGGAGGTAGAAGATGATGTATAATTTTGGCAGTCCGCTATACCCCGAATATTCGACTCATGCAATAAGTGAGCTTATGAGCTTGCGTTTGCCTCAAAAAGACAGCCTAGAGCTTTTGAGTAAGATAATGCAAATTACCGACCTATCCAAAAACACGGACAGGGCGGAATTATTGCAAGAGATTAAAAAACTAGCACCAACTGTAAAAGACTTCGAGCGAGACTTCCCGAGCCTCACTTTTGCCCTAGCTACAGGCGTTGGCAAGACTCGTCTTATGGGTGCTTTTATATCTTATCTTTATGCCAACTATGGCATCAAAAACTTTATGGTGGTTGCTCCGGGGCTTACTATATATGAAAAACTAAAGCAGGATTTTACCGACACCACAAGCGAAAAATATGTGTTTCATGGCATAGATATTTTTACTTACAAACCACCGCACATCATAACGGGCGAAACCTACAGGGATATTGCTCCGGGGCAGTCTGCATTTGAAGAAAGCGTGAAAATCAATATTTTTAATATTGGCAAAGTCAACGAGGGTGCAAGTAAAAGTAAGGGTAAAGCGCCACTTATGCGCCGCAGTTGGGAGGTGCTAGGGCAAAGCTATTTTGACTATTTGGCAGGTTGTGACGACCTAGTAATGCTAATGGACGAGAGCCACCACTACAGAGCCGATGCGGGCATGAAGACCCTTAATGACCTTAAACCGCTGCTAGGTTTAGAGCTTACCGCAACACCCAAAACAGGCAAGACTTTATTCAAAAATGTAGCGTATGAGTTTAGCCTAGCAAAGGCGATGAAGTACGGTTATGTTAAAGAACCAGCCGTTGCGACTCGTGAGAATTTTGACCCAAGAAGTCTAACGGACGAGCAGCTTGAAGACCTTAAAATAAATGACGGAATTAAGTATCACAGGGCAACTAAGCACGCTGTGGAGCGCTATTGGCGCACCAACAGCCTAAAACGAGTCAACCCATTTGTTATGGTGGTGTGCAAAGACATTGCCCACGCTAACGCCGTCAAAACCAAGATAGAGGCGGCAGACTTTTTTGATGGGTATTATAACGGCAAAATTAGTATCGTTCACAGCGAGCAAAAGGGCGCAGAAAAAGAAGAAAATGTAGCACGATTGGTAGCCCTAGACAACGAGGACAGCAACACCGAAATTGTTATTCATGTAGGTATGCTTAAAGAGGGCTGGGATGTAAAAAGCCTTTTTACGATTATCCCACTAAGAGCCATTGCAAGCGATATTTTGCTAGAACAAACTTTGGGAAGAGGCTTGCGCCTGCCGTACGGACAGCGCACGGGTGATGCGTTTGTGGATAGAGTAACCGTAATTTTGCATGACCGATTTGACAAACTTATTGATGCCGCCCGCACCGAGAGTAGCATTATTCGTGCAGAGAATATTATTAAAATAGACGACTTAGACCTAGACGAAGACAAAGAAATTGTAGTTAGTCAACCCAGCACCCAAGCGCTAATAGTGCAAGCAGAGGGCGAGTTATCCCGTGCCAAAAGCCAAGAGAGAATTGAGGCGCTAACTCAAAAGGTAGAGGCCTTAAAAGTGGTTGACCAAGTTGTTACCGAGGCTAAGTTTACAGGGCTAGAGATAGCAGGGGTTAAAACTCAAATCACCGAGGCAACACTAAGTAAACCAGAGGTTAAAAAAGAGATTGAAAGGCAAGCTACCGAGCGCTTGCTTTCAGTTGACAGAGGACAGTTGATAGTTGACAGTGAGGGAAATAATCAATCATTATCCACTGCAAATCGCCAACTTTCGTTGGATGATTTATTCAAAATCGTGGGTAGCGTAACGGCCGAGTATTTAGATAACAAAATCAAGCGCCACATAGATATACCGCACTTTGTGCAAATTCCAATATCGAGGCAAGCATTTGAGCATAAGAATTTTGACCTAGAAGTAGGCTATAATTTTAGCTTTAGCACGGTGGATGAAAAGCTACTCATCAAACATTTGCGAGAAGAAAAGCGAGACGACAGCCTTACTGTAGAGATTAAAAAAGTAACCGACATTGACCTTGTGCGTGAGATTTGTGTTATCATCAATCAACATCCCGATGTCCATTTTGACAAAATAGAAGACCTTATCTTAAAGCTAGTAAAGCAAGCAATAGCCTACATTGCAAAAAATAGCACGGGCGATGACGAGACCAAGAACAAAGTTTTATACAACAAAAAATCTATCGCCGCAGAGATTTTAGGGCAGCTTTTTTCAGAAGTGAATTATAGGCTAATCCCGCCCGAATACGAGTCAAAACTTAAAAGGGCAAGTATGGATATTAAGCCTCATAATTATTCTAAATTCACAAAAGACCAAACCCAAAAACTATCTCAAAAGGTGCTAGAGTCAGAACTTAGAATGAAACTCTTTGGCGGCATGAACAAGGCCTGCCATGAATACTACAAGTTTGATTCAACCCCCGAAAAACAACTAGCCGAGATTATGGATAACCCTAGTAGCGAGGTTATAAAATGGCTTCGCCCCGCACCCAAGCAATTCAACATAGTATGGCAAGGCAGTAGCGAATACGAGCCAGATTTTGTAGTAGAAACCACCGATAAGATTTTCATAATAGAAGTAAAACGCTACCTAGACCGTGACACCAAACAAGTAGAGCTCAAATCCCTAGCCGCCCAAAAATGGTGCGATGTTGTGAATAATCACCCCGACCTAGCAGGCGGCAAGCCATGGGAGTACATTTTAATCATGGACAGAAGTATCTCTAAAAACATGACCTTTACAAGACTAGTCGAGCAGGCAAGGTTGGATGGAGGTAAATAAAAATTACAAACGAGGTAAATATGGATTACTCAAGAGGCTCTGAATGGAGAAAGTGGGATTTGCATGTCCACACACCTGAATCTGCGCTAAACAATAATTTTGGCGGAGATTGGGATAAATATGTAAAAGCTCTTTTTGCAAAAGCTATTGAACAAAATATAGCAGTAATTGGAATTACTGACTATTTTAGCATTGATGGATATAAAAAACTTAAAAATGATTATCTGTCGCATGACAATAAGTTGAAAGTATTGTTTGATGGAGAAATAAAAGCAGACAGTACATTTTTAGATAAGGTAAAAGCGATAAGACTTTTGCCTAATATTGAATTTAGATTTAAGGATATTGTTGCAAGTGGAAATGACAGAAAAATAGAGGGTCATGTTATTTTTAGTGATGAAGTAAGTATTGAAGACATAGAAAACAAATTTCTGGCCAGTATAAAATTTTTAGACGAAATGAATCTAGCAAACACTGTCGGCACACCACTGATTAGAGCGAACATTGAAGCGTTTGGTGCTAGGATGAAGCAAGAGCAATCAACATTTAGAGGTAGCGATTATGTAGTGGGCCTAAATTGTCTAGTTATTGATTTTAATGAGTTGAAGAATGTTTTAGACAAAGAACAGTCTATTACATTTGCCGATAAGCATTTGATTTTGATGCCAGAAGATGATATTACTCAAATTAACTGGAATTCAGGTGCACACCAAGTGCGGAAAAAATATTATATTAAATCGCATGGAATATTTACGGCAAACGACAATACGATAGCGTGGGGGCTGAAAGACACAACAAAGGACGAATTTTGTTCATATAAGCCTTGCTTTTCATATTCGGATGCACATAGCATAGCAGACTTGTTTAAGTTTGTGTCGGATAAGCCTTGTTGGATTAAAGCTGACCCAACTTTTGCAGGCTTGATGCAAGTGTTTTATCAACCGCAAGAGAGAGTTTATGTAGGGATGCGTCCGCCCAAATTAGAAAAGGTGGAACGAGAAAAATATCATTATTTTGAGCGAATTAAGGTGGGTCATGTTCCTGAGCCAAAACACCCTGACACTTGTTGGTTTAATGCAGATATTCCCCTAAACAGCGGATTAGTAGCTATTATAGGAAATAAAGGTACAGGTAAAAGTGCGTTAGCAGATATTTTAGGGTATATGGTTGATAGTGGAAACATGAAGGCAGCTTCTTTTTTGAATCCCGATAGATTTAGAAAAGAGAACAAGAAATTTGCAAACGATTATATGGCACGATTATTTTGGCGAGATGATAGAGAGGTGCTAAAGCCTACGCTTAATGAAGAAATTTCAGATGCTCAAACAGCAGAATATTTGCCACAAAAACATATTGACGAAATTTGTAATGACCTTAACGATGGTTTCCAAAGAGAAATCAACAATATGATATTCTCGTATATTGATGTGGCGGAGAGAATGGAAATGACTACATTGGATGGATTGATAGAGAAAAAAACAGAAGATTTAGTGGTAAAGATACGTTCTCATAAAAGCAAGATAGAGCAACAAGTAAAGAGAATTATTGCATTAGAAAGGAAGCTGACTACAAAATATGCCAAGGAAATAAAAGATGCTCTCACTAAGCAAAATAAATATTTAGAGAGTCACAACAAAGCTAAACCCGTTGAGGTTAAAAAGCCTACAGGTTCAAATGTTTCAGCGGACATATTAGATAGGTTGAATAAAAAACTGGTTGAGATTGAGGACAAAATCAAAGCGAGAAGAAGTGAGTTGTTGGCATTAAATCTTAAAATTGATGAAGTAGAAAAACTGATTAGCAAGTACGAGTTTATTGAAAGTCAAGTTAAAGAGTTTGTTCTCGAGGCGAAAAAGGTTGCAAATGGTAACGGCATTGAGGAAGACTTAGAAATTAAATTATTGGGCAAGGTGAAGCTATTTAAGGATTTGCTTAAAAAGTATTATGCAAAAAAACAAAAACTGCAAAATAGCCTTGAAGAGCATAGTGATGTGCAAACTGATGTCGCACATGATTTATTGCTTGTAGAAAAGCGGAATATAGAAGGTGAAATACAAAAAAATCTTGTTGCTGCTCAAGCGGAGGATGTTAAGTATCAGCAGTATGTTGTTGATTTGAAAAAGTGGGAAGAAAGTAGAGCGGCTATTGTAGGTGATTCGCTAACGGAGGGTAGCCTAGAGTATGCTAAAGCGGAAGCAAAGTACCTAGAAAAAGAAATATATGCAAATTTAGAATTAGCAAAAAAAGAGTTAATGATGAATATCAAAGCTATATATGATTTGAACTTTAAAAAAATTGATGTATACAAATCTCTATATCAACCAATAGAGACAAAATTAAAAAATGTTCTAAACGATAATTCTGATAAAATCGAATTTGAAACTGTCTTAAAACTTAGCAAAGATTTTAGCGTTACATTTTTATCGCATATAAGACAAAATGTAGAAAGTATTTTTAAGGGCAGGACAGAGGGGGCGGCAGAAATTGATAAGATTGTGCGCGAGTGTAATTTTAACGAGTGGGCAGGATTTGAATTGTTTGTAGCAAGAATCTTAGATGCAATATCGAAGGATAAAAATAAGATTGATAAGCTCTTAACAAGCGTAGAGTCTTGCTATAATTATATTGCAAAATTAGAATATCTTAATGTCAATTTTTCTTTGAAGATGGAGGGTAAAAGTTTAGAAGAACTATCTCCGGGGCAAAGAGGAAATGTATTATTGATTTTCTATCTAGCCCTTAGCAGAAGAAGCGAGCCTATCATTATTGACCAACCGGAGGACAATTTGGATAATCAATCAGTTTATAGCAAATTAGTACCGTGTATTTTAGAGGCAAAGAAAAATCGCCAAGTAGTTATAGTAACGCACAACCCAAATATTGCTGTTGCGTGTGACGCAGAACAGATAATTTGTTCAAGCATAGATATGCAAACAAATGCAATAACTTATGAGTCGGGGTCAATAGAAAATGCTAACATTAGAAAAAAAGTTATAGATATACTTGAGGGAACGATGCCAGCATTTGAATTGAGAAGAATTAAGTATCTTACTCGTTAATGTGTAAAATAATTATTAAACATAAGCTGTTTCTAGTTCGCGCTAGAAATGGTTTTTTGTCTGACACCGGAGGGTGTAAAAGGGCGTAGCCTTTTAGTATAGCTTGTATGGTTATCCTATATTTATCCATGTTTATTTGCCATCTTCTATGATGATTGGGGGATGCCCCTTGATTTGTAATCCAAATAAAATGCCTGCTTTAAAGCCTTCGGAAAAGTGATGCTGTTCCATAACGTCTTTGTATTCCATAATGCAGTTGTGGCATTTATCGAATAGAGGTTGTAGCTTAGTAATTAAAGCGCCTTCAAGTGCTTTCTGTGCATCAATCATAGCATTTCGCATAGGGATAAGTTCTTCCGGGACTATGGCTAATTTTTCTACCTGTTCGCTTACCGTAAGATACTTGGCTATAATGTTATCGTAGCTTTTTATGTGAGTAATTCTCCTTTAATTGATTGAAATTTTAAAGGCTCTCTTGCAGTGTACAAGAGAGCCTTTGGTTTTATTTATATATTTTGAATTAGTGGATTTGATTGTTTAAGTGAGCGATTTGTCTATTTCAGTAATTTTGAGTATAGGTTGAAGTTTTATTTTTTCAAAACCTTCTTAACGAAATTTTAATGCATCAAGATGTATAAATTGGGTCGAGTGAAAATTCTGCGCCGTATTGATTACGTGATGCAGCCATTAATTCAGCATAATTGTCTTTTGTTGTTTGCGGAATATGTGCATCCTCCAAATTAGGATGCTGTGCGAAAATGTACGGTCTGATAAATTCAAAAGCTGAAGGCATTTCATGCGTGAATATGTTAAAGCCTATCATATAAGGAATAATTGCATCGACTTATCCCATGACTTTTACTAGACGGAGTCCAGTTGTTATGGTTAGTAATTGTTCTAGTTTGAATGTTTTCATAGTGTAATTATCCTTTGGTTATGCACAAAGAAAATGAAATTACAATTGCTTAATACCGCTTAAAATCACCGCTTAGCCAAGGGTGGTGGGTTAAAGCTTTTTGGATTTGCATGTGTTCGGTAATGGGGTCTTCATGGATATTAGATTTACCAATATTATATTGCCTGGCGAGTAGAGAAAGATAAACATTGAGATAAAGGATTTGATAGAGAGTTTTGTAGTAATTATCCCGAATACTCATTTCACTGCCTATCCGAAAGTGCTTTCGAGTGGCGTTGTCAAAGCGTATTTGTTCGTCTAGGGGAAGTTGGTAATGCAGTTTTAACACTTCGATGGCGGCAGGGCCTTTGAGACTGTCAAAGACTTCTCTGAAGCGAGTGCCGAGATGCCCTCTGTGATTCACAATAATTTTAGGCATAACAAAGCCGTCATTGTATTCGTATAGCTCAATAGAGGGCTTAGCGTTTTGCAGTTCAGATAGGGCAGTATTTGTTCCCGCAATAGAGCAGTATGCCTTAAAGATTATTTCGCTCCATCGGGCATATTCCTCAACTTCTGCCACAAAACTAGCGTTGTTTTCTTTGTGATATTTTTCTAAATTTTCTTTTTTTCTTGCGCTACTGCAAAGTATGATAATAACAAATACCAGTGCAAGAATAATCAATATATTCATAGTGTTTTCTCCTGTATCATAATTTAAAAAGCTGTAGCATTTTTTTTGCTACAGCTTATTCGTTTTTATGATTTTTTGCTGTTTTCGTCCGACGTTAACAAAAGCAAGAAATTGGCATAAAGCTGTAAATAAATCTATATTGCCCCTTAAAGCGTAGTTATGCTAACTTTTGATTCCGGCTACATGAATTATACTTGCCAATAGGGTCAAATAGTGACAAGATGATTATTTATTCGACTTAGCTTTTTGAAAGCGTTTTGGGAAATTTTTTAGTCAAAAGTGGGTGCCATTTTGGGTGCCATTTTATTGCGAGGCATTTCGACAAAATACCCAAATAACCCAAAACACCGAAAACAGCCCTATTGTAGGGCTTATTTGGTTGCTTTTAGCTAATTTTTTTGCTATAATTATCTTATGAATGGAAAGAGTAACAGCTTGATACATTGGTTTCCGGGGCATATGACTAAGAGTCTGCGGGAGATGCAGGCGAATTTGCCGCTTGCGGATGTGGTGCTTTATGTATTGGATGCCCGTGCGCCGCAGAGTTGCTTTAATCCTTCA
>JGI990J12352_1000013_pt1 | contig 37252 bp, 30 predicted proteins | sample Intmic4MA4BA4MSA_FD_12352 | JGI IMG/M metagenome (IMG submission 12352) | reverse complement strand
CAGCTTTAAGGTTACCACAAACAGGATTAACGCCAAGAAATGTGTTGCTGATTGGATTTGGTTTATTGTTCGGGGCAGTTGTAACGTCTCATCTGAAAAAAAAGACGTCTAGTAATGATTTAGAGTAGTAAAACTGCTGGCATTTGATTTCGTTCTTGTTATCAACGGTTGGGACTTCTTGTGAAAGATGGCTAAAAAGCAAAAAATCGAGAATTAGTGATACCATGAAAGTATCCTAAGACTCGATTTTTTGGTATAATTTAAGATTGAGATCAATTCAGAACGTTCGGACAGCTTAACTTTTTGTCGACTGGAAAACCTTTTTTTCTTTGTCTATTGAGTAGGGAGTAGTCTCATCTTCAATCTATTTTTTCCGTTTTAGTAAATACCTCTTTCGATAAAGTTGTTTTAGTAATTCAAGATTTTTTGTTATGCCGACCTGTTTCGCACCATCTACATGATAATATGTAATGCTATGCTTAATTAAATAATCTTTCGGTAATTTTTAAATACATTTACTAGTTGATTCATAAAAAATCCTACTTTTTAACAATGTCGAAACAAAAAAATCGAATCTTAGATTGAAGTAGATAAAAAAATTTCCCACTAAACCCTTTAACCACATGCAACTAAATACTTAAGGCTGCTTCGTTCCCGACCTGACCTGGTTCATACCGTCACATTGGATAAAGGGGTTAATGGAAAATCACTAAAACAATTTTATCATAGTCCCCCTTGAAAGTCAACCCGAACCATGGTAAAATTAATTTATGATATATACAGTTGTTTCACCGCACGCAAGTCTCGCTCGAAATAAAATTACCGAAATATTAAAACAACTTGCAATCGCCCCTGAGAATATGAACGCCTACGATATGCAGGAAGTCAAGGTTCAAGAGGCACTTTTTGACGTGTCATCCGCAGGCTTTCTCACCGATAAAAAAGTTGTCCTTATCAAAAACCCATACTTTCTAACTGGAACCCCATTTAAAGGACCAGAACACGACATCGAAAAGCTTTTTATATATATAGGAAATCCAAGCCCTGAAAATCATCTTATCATCTATGCCCCCTACGAGAAGTTGGATGAGCGTAAAAAAGTCGTAAAAGAATTAAAAAAAAATTCTTCTTATATCAAGGTTGATTCACCGAACGAATTTAATCTTACAGAATATATTAAAAACGAACTGGCTACCCAAGGGGTCACTGCTAGCCCAATTGTTATTAATGAATTTATTCAGCGTACCAAGGGTGATGTCGACCGCTTGATGATTGAGTTAAATAAAATCAAAGCCTTTTTTTCGGATAACTTAACACGGGAATTAACGGTTGCAACTTTGGCAGACCTTGTACCAGTCACACTTGAAGATAATGTTTTTTTACTTACAGAAGCCTTAACGAGTAAAGATCAGCGACGCGCTTATCAGATATTTTCAGATTTAATGTTACAAAAAGAAGAACCGATTAAATTGATTGTGATGATTGCTAATCAATTTCGGTTATTAAAACAAGTCCAAACATTAGCGACAAATGGACTGTCCGAAAAAGACATCGCCTCCCGACTCGCGGTTCACCCATTTAGGATTAAATTAGCTCGCCAGCAAGCTGGGAAATTCACCCCGACCGAACTTGATAACCGATTAAAACAACTTGCAAGCATTGACATCCAAGTGAAAACGGGCTTAATCGACGCCGAACTCGCACTTGAGTTATTAATTTTGGGCTAGAATATGTCGAAAAAATATCATTCCAAAAGCAAAAAATTTTAACTACTTTCCATCAAGTTGTAATGACCCCGAAAAATAGGAGTATAAACTAACCAACAGAATGAACAGGGATCAGTCTTTTTAATCTTTTTTTAATGAGGTTATTTGCAATTTTCCAACTTGACCTTTATAGGATGAATAGTTTCGTTTACTCCTTGTTTGAGAGGATAAGCCCATTTTATTCATTAATCGTTGTACTTTTTTGTGATTGATTTCGTATTAAAAAAGTGCACCTCATTTTTAGGATTTCATTATCTCCTAACTTTAGGGTACACTATAATTTAGACAGGGAGTAGTTAAAAACGTCATTTTATCGGGATTTTGTGATTGGTAAACCCCTGCTCTTAAAACGAGGTTTTTTGTTATCTTTCGTTTTTCAGGGTCAGCGCCTCTAAGTGTGCGATGAACTTATTATTTTTCGCTTTTTGGTATTCGAATAATGGGATTAATTCTGGATTATCTTGTAGGACTTTTTCATCAGTGATGTTCAATACGTTTGTTCCTGGGTAGTAGTAGTTGATTTCCTCTGGGAACTCGATGTAATCAAGGTAAATTGTCAATAGTAAGAAACGTCCGCCTGTTTGCGGGTCGCTCAATACAATATGATCGCGCGCTGCGGTTTCGATGAGACCTGTGAAAACTTTCGTTTCTGATGAGTTCCCCCCCGAGTTGAATGTCATGCGGACACGCGCCATTTTACCGCGGTTCATGCGTAAGATATTGTCGAGATAACCGCCACCACCACGACCTGATGTCCGTGAGATAAACTGGTCAACTGCCATATCTTCGGCAAATGAAGCTACATTATTCAATTCTGCTAAGCTTGGACCGGTCGGTGTATTCGCTCCGATTGATGCCCCTGCTGGAAACGGTGGTTCAATCATCGCTGAATATTCTGCTGGTGTGATCGGATTTCTTGAAGAATTGCAACACGACCCGCTACAACTTGGAGTTTGCGGCGGATATGAAAAGGTTGGTGCATAAGACATAATAAAAACCTCTCTTTATATAGTTTGTTCTAGTGGTGATTAGGAACTAATAGCTCGTAAATTCGCTAAAATCTCTTGCCGTGAGTTTTAACTACTCATGTTTTGCAGAGAAGTTAGAACCATTTATTGGATGGTTCAAGCTATCGGTTTCGACTAATGATTCACTTTGGTCAGATGCGCGACTAGACAATCGTAATTGGTTCAAACTTCTTGCTAGTTGTTTTCTGGACTTATTCCTGATTTAGTAACAATCATCTGATTCAAGCGGGCTGTAAAAGCAATGATCGCCGAAGCGCCCCGAGTTCCATTGTCCCCAGAATTGCGCTGGACAATTTTTTTGAAAAGGATTGTAAAACCATAGCGCTGTTGTTGCTGGTTCAAACCGCTCACCAGCAATTGACCGTTTGGCAAGGATAATATCTTCCTCGCGTGCCCGTTGATAAAAATACGGGAAATGTGTTGCTTCAAATCCTCCAGGCGACTGGAATGTCATGGCTTGGATGTCGTTAATATCTTTAAAATCATGACAATTTGCCAAAACCCGATTCACACAAACATTGCCGACGCATAACATCCCCATTTTACCGTCACTTTCAGCTTCAGCTCGCATTAGTCTTGCTAGCGTTTCGATGTCTTTTTGGTTCGTTTTGATGACCGCCATTTAATCACCATCCTCTCTAATTATATGAACACCTAGAATAGAATATGACATTTACCCGATTTTTGTGCAAATTTCTTCGTTTTGGTATGGAAAAAATTTGTGAAATGTGGTATATTTTTGGTGCAACGTTTTTAGGCAATGAGTTCGGTGAGATTTATCGAACCGTCTACACGATTGTCTAGTCAAGGGAATTTTATGAGTTTACGAGCGATTAGGCAGACTGTTAAGCAACAGAAACTTAGCGAATTTGTGAGCTATTAGTCCCCACTGAGTTCCTATCTGACCGAGAACGTGTTGAAATTAAGTCTAGCTAAGAAAAGTCAATAATTAACTCTAAGAAAAAAATAATTTTTTGAGCTAGTTTTCAGAAAGAATGGTATACCAAACTAGTTTTAAGAGCTATAAATTTTAGAAGTTAGAGATTGTACATCTAAGCGACTAAATTCAAGGTGGTGGTGCAAGAGTTTTAAGATCGTAAATAAGTCAAACAGTTCCAAGTGAAACCATCTTAGTTTTGCTTTTAAACTATGATTTTATTATACTAGGTGTTATCAAACTAATTATTAATTAAGTAGAGTTAATTTGATTAATTTAACTTAAATCTTTTGTGGTAGTTAACCACGATTTATATTATAAGGAGGAATTAAATATGGATATTATGACACAACTTCGAAACAACATTTTAGGTAAGGGCATCCGCATCGTTTTGCCAGAGGGTAATGATGAACGAGTCGTACGAGCGGCTAGTGTTTTAGGGCGTAGTAATATGGTTGTACCAATTATTCTCGGAAATCCTGTTGAAATTCAAAAATTGATTGAATGTGAAGGAAATTATACACTGGATGGTTGTGAAATTATTGACCCAGAAAATTATGATGGTATTGAGACAATGGTCGCAGAGCTTTTAGAGGTTAGAAAAGGAAAACTTGATGAAGAGGGGGCTCGTAAGTTAGTGAAAGACGTGAACTATTTTGGGACGATGTTGGTTCACATGGGGCTTGCTGATGGTTTAGTATCGGGGGCAATTCACTCGACTGGTGACACGATTAGACCAGCTTTACAAATTATTAAAACGAAGCCTGGAATTACTAAAACGTTCGGTTATTTCGCATTGTTAAAAGAGACAAATCGTCGTTATATTTTTGCTGATTGTGCGGTTAATCCAGATCCGTCAAGTGCCGATTTAGCAGAATTCGCGGTTGAATCAGCGGAAGCAGCACGTATGTTCAGTATTGACCCGAAAGTTGCGTTACTAAGTTTCTCAACGCGTGGTTCAGCTAAAACACCAGCAACGGAAAAAGTTGTTGACGCAGTGAAAATCCTTGACGGCATGGATAACTTAAACTTCGATTACGATGGTGAATTACAATTTGATGCGGCTCTTGTTGAAAATGTTGGTAAGTTGAAAGCTCCTGATTCAAAGGTTGCAGGACAGGCAAACGTGTTTATTTTCCCTGACCTAAATTCGGGTAATATTGGGTACAAAATTGCTCAACGTTTAGGTGGTTATGAGGCAGTTGGTCCAATTTTAGCAGGTCTAAACAAGCCAGTTAACGATTTGTCACGTGGATGTTCATCAGATGATGTTTATAATACTGTTGTCATCACGGCAAACCAAGCAATTGGGAAAAAGCGATGATCAATTTAGACACATTAATCGCAGAAACTCGCAATGAATTCAAAATATGTTATAAATGCAAAGGTGTCAATGTTTCAACCATCGCCTCAAAGATTGCTCAACTTGATCCAAATGCAGTAATTCGACAGTTAGCGTGTGTATCCTATTGTGGGCCAGGACGCGACTTTCCGTTTGTAATTTTTAATAACAAGCCGATTGTGGGGACGGATGAAGATGATTTGATTGCAAAAATTGGGGATATTCTAAAAGGAAGTGACCAATGATGAAAGTTAATATTTTAGACCACCCATTACTACAACACAAGTTGACGCAAATTCGTGACGAGCAGGCACCAACGGTGAAATTCCGCCAGATTATCAACGAAATTGGTGGATTGATGACTTATGAAGTGACTCGTAATTTACCATTGACAGAAATTGATGTTAAAACGCCAGTGACTTCGACCAAAGGGAAAGTAATCGACGGTAAAAAGATGGTTGTTGTACCAATTTTGCGGGCTGGATTAGGAATGGTTGATGGAATTTTACAGATGATTCCAACAGCGAGAATTGGTCATATCGGGATTGCCCGTGACGAAGAAACCTTATTGCCGCATGAATACTACGCTAAATTCCCTGAAGACTTAAATCAACGTGATGTCTTTATTGTTGATCCAATGCTTGCAACTGGTGGTTCAGCGAATGCGGCGATTGAAGCGGTTAAGCAACGAGGCGCAACGCGTATTAAATTGATTTGTCTTGTTGGTGCACCTGAGGGTGTTGTGGCAGTAAATGTTGCTCATCCTGATGTTGAAATCTACCTAGTTTCACTTGATGAAAAGCTAAATGAAAATGGTTATATCGTACCTGGACTTGGGGATGCAGGGGATAGGATCTTTGGGACGAAGTAAATTAATCGTAAAGTTGTCTAAAATGGTGTTTTAGTGCCAGAACGGACAACTTTTTTCTTTTTTTGACATTTTTTAGGTGTCATTTTTGTTAAAACAAGGGTTTGAAAGCTCAAAACTACCATTCTAATCCCTCAAAACCCCATTTTCATAGAAATTTGTTGGTGTCAATAGGAGCTAATCACTCGTACCTCATGAAACTCCACGAAAAACGGTCGGAAAAAGTAAAAAAAGACAACTCGTTGGCACTTGCATTCAAATTTTTGTTGTGTTAAAATTATTACAGGTGATTTAAAAATGAAAAATACTAAAACTTTACAACGATGGCTCGCATTTTTTAGTGGCTTTCTGCTCGTATTGAGTGTGTTCACGCTTTTTACGGGTTTGCGTGTCTATAAAAAAACTTTCAAAACAAAGCCAAATGAAATTGCACAGCGGCGACGCGTCCATGCGCAACGGCTGAAAATGCTTAACGAGTATGAGCATCAGAATTTCTTTATTGAAAGCTCAAAAAATAAATATAATGTTGAAGCAATTCATATCAAAACGCCACTTGAATCAAATAATGTGGTGATTCTTGTGCATGGAATTCGCGGGAATTATTTTGACCTAATGCCTGTGGCATTTCGTTATCTCAAGGATGGTTATAACGTGATTATGTATAATCAACGTCAATCGGGTCAAACTGGCGGTAAAAATTCAACATTTGGACTCTACGAAAAATTTGACCTCGAAGAAGTTGCAACTGTTGTACGTCGAATGTATCGTGATGGGAAAGTTGGTGTGCATGGCTTTTCTATGGGAGCCGCAACGGCGATTATGCAGTCGGAATTAAATGAGCAAAATTCACTAGTTGACTTTTATATTCTGGATGCTCCGTTTCACACGATGGCGAGTGTGGTTGAAATGTCAATTCGCAATGAGCAAACAACGAAAATCCCGCCAGGTTTTGTAGCTTTTTCGGGTGATGCTTATCTACGATTACGAAACCGAGTTTCATATAAGGATATCGCACCATTGAGTGTGATTCATCATTCAACATGCCCGATATTATTAATCCATGGTGAAAAAGATATTGTTACTTGTTCAGATGGTAGTCGCCAGCTATTTGCAGCGATTAGTCATAATAAACGCCGACTAGAAATTTTTCCTGAAGGTGGTCATTGTACAAATCATACGGAGTACGAAGATGACTATTTTGAACGAGTGCACCGCTTTATTGCGGATTATTTGTAAAGGGTATCTCTACCTACTTCGTTCAAGCATATTTTCATAAATCATTCCAATTCTGTGTCAGTTTCTCATAACGTGGTTCTACCACGTTTCTTCGGTACTTCCTTGTCTTGAAATGATTTCTTGCAAATCTCACTTGAACGAGTACATAGAGAAACCCTAAAATTACCAAAACGAAAGGGCTGTCTGACAAGGCAGCTTTTAATTGCGACCATAAACCGATTTTTTAGCGTTTTAGTCGAAAAATAAAAACAGACGACTGCCTGTTTTTGTAGATTCAAACGAATGCGACAAACAACTATGTTTTTAATGGGTGATTAATATAGGCTTCTAACCATAATACAAACACCATGATCGTCCAGATTTTGCGGCTATGGTCTTTGCCAGTACGATGTTCTTCGAGCATTGACAATGCGATTTCTTGGTTGATAAATGGCGTTGCAACATCACTAGCCAATATTACGCGGATTTCATCAAAGAGTTCAGTGCGCATCCAATGTGCGAGCGGGACGGGGAAACCGCGTTTTTTCATGTTTTTCATGTGATCTGGTAAGTATTCATCGAATGCTTCACGTAAAATTGCTTTTGCAGTATTGCCTTTGATTTTTTCTTCTTTCGATAAGTTGACCGCCACATCAAAAACGACATCATCGAGGAATGGCACCCGAACTTCGAGTGAATGCGCCATTGATAAACGGTCGGCTTTGAGTAAAATATCACCCTTGAGCCAAGTATGTAAATCGAGTGTCTGCATCTGCTCTAGCGGTTGTAAATGCGAAATTTGATCGTACAGTTCATTTGTAACACTTTGCCAAGGATTACCAGTGAATTTTAATAGACCTGCTTTTTCGACCTCTTTAAAGATGAAAGCATTACCAGCATAACGCTCACGGAGCGGGGTTGTCCCGCGTTCTAAGTAACTCTTACCTTTCATGCCACTTGGCATCAATTTAGAAGTGGTTAACAAAATGTTTTTTAACGATTTTGGTACGCTTGTAATTAGCTTTAAGCCATCAACTTCTTTGTAAATCGGGTAGCCGCCAAATAATTCATCTGCCCCTTCGCCAGAAAGGCATGCTTTGACCTCTTTAACAGCGAATTCTGATAATAAATAGAACATAATTGCCGATGGATCAGCTTGTGGCGAATCCATGTGATACACCGATTTTCGCACGGCGTCCATGTATTCGCGCGATGAAACTTTTTTGGAGCGAAGGTTGATACCGAGTACGTCAGCTGAAACTTGCGCATCGCTAATTTCACTATGAGATTCTAAATCGTAACCAATCGTAAAGGCTTTGATATCAGGGTTTAACCGACTAGCAATTGATGCAACAATCGTGGAGTCAATTCCGCCTGATAGGAAAGTACCGATTTCAACTTCTGCTTGTAGATGGGCATGGACGGATTCAATAATCGCATCACGAACTTTCGTCGCTGCTGTCTTTGAAACTTTTGACCCGTTGATAATTTTGAACGGCTTGTAACGTTCGATTTTTAACCCATTTTCGAGGTCATAAGTTAGGAGACAACCCGCTGTAACGTGGGTAATCCCGTTAATTGCGGTCGCATCTTCTGGTGCGTATTGGAAAGTGAAGTAATGCGACAAAGCGTCTAAATTTAGCTGGTCGTTAGAAAAGCCTTGCTCGGGTCTAAAGGTTTTGAGTTCTGATGTCAAGGTCAACGTCCCATCTTCAAGTCGATAGTAAAGTGGTTTAATCCCGAATGAGTCGCGAGCTGCGGCAATGCGTTTTCGACCGTGGTCATAAAGGACAATTGCGAACATTCCGCGGAGTTTTTTGACAAAGTCATCGCCATGCGCACGGTAAAGTTCGATGATAACTTCGATTTCTGAATTGGTATCGAACTTCACTCCAGTTGCGGCTAATTCGTCACGTAATTTGTTGTGATTGTAAATTTCCCCGTTGAAAAGGCACGTATAATGATCGTCAGTTGTTGTATATGGCTGCGCCCCTTGTGTAAGGTCAACAAAACTAAGACGCTTAAAGCCGAAAGCAATTGTCTCATTCGCAAAAAACCCCTCATCATCAGGTCCGCGATGATGAATCCGCTGCATTTCTCTTTTAACAAAATCCTCATCCGTTTTGGTAATATTCCCATTCATTAGGGCAACAAATCCACACATAATATCAAAACCTCTCTTAAAAAACAATAATAGTGTACCAACTCAAATCATCAACAAAACATTAAAATCGACGAACTGTTGATGATTATCAGCTGAAATTTTGTCTAAATCATCAATAGAACGCTAAAATCGACGAACTGTTGATGATTATCAGTTGAAATCTTGTCTAAATCATCAATAGAACGCTAAAATCGACGAACTGTTGATGATTATATGATTGTATTTCGCAATTATCGATAAAACAATATTTACCGACATTTTTTTTCGATCGCCAGTCGTGCCATCGCTTTATCATCAAAGTCCAGCACTTTATCGCCGATAATCTGATAAGTTTCATGCCCTTTACCAGCGATTAAAACAACGTCGCTAGCCCCAGCCTCGCCAATAGCATATTCGATCGCTTCCTTACGATCAACAATCGTTACATAATTTTTATCTGAAACGCCTGCTTCCATATCGGACAAAATCGCCACTGGATCCTCTGTACGAGGGTTGTCAGAAGTGAAAATCGGATAATCGGATAAAATACTTGCAATTTCCGCCATGATTGGACGTTTAGATTTATCACGATCGCCACCACAACCAGTAAGACAGTAAATTTTCCCGTTAGCAAATCCGCGAACCGTCTTCAATACATTTTCCAAGCTATCTGGTGTATGAGCGTAATCGACAATCACGTTGAAATCTTGACCAGCATCAACCAATTCGAACCGTCCTGGTACTCCAGATAACTCTGCAATTGATGAAATGATGAAATCTAATTCGAGTCCTGAAGCCAAAGTCGCGCCAATTGTTGCCAAGATATTGTAAACATTGAATTTACCAACTAGACTCATTTTAACTGGGTATTCTTTATCATTAAATACTAAAATGAATTCGGTACCACCACTAGTTGTTTTGATATTGCGTGCCAATAAATCAGCATCGCGATCAATTCCGTAAGTCAGCACGATTCCTTGACAAGCAACAATGTATTCTGCCGCCGCATCATCATCGACATTTAAAATCGCATAACGTGGTCGATCCACATCATAACCATTTCCTAGCTGCGAAAACAATAAACTCTTCGCAGCACGGTAGTTATCCATCGTTTTGTGATAATCGAGATGGTCTTGTGTTAAATTCGTAAAAACCGTCACATCATACTGACAACCATGAACACGACCAATATGCAGAGCATGCGATGAAACTTCCATGACACACGAGTCAACCAATGCAACAACCATCTGCTGGAACATTTTTTGCAAAGTCAACGAATCTGGCGTTGTGTTTTTCGTCTCAAACGATTCATCGCCGATTTCCATCCCGATTGTGCCAATCAAACCTGTTTTCTGATCAGCTTTACGCAGAATTTCACGCGTTAAATGCGAAACTGAAGTCTTACCATTTGTCCCGGTAATCCCAATCATGTGCAACTTTGCTGTCGGGTTATCATAAAATGAATTTGCCAGCACCGCCATTGCTCGCATCGTTGAACGAACCTTAATTACTGGTACATCACAGGTAACGTCTTGCTCAGCAACAATTGCCACCGCTCCATTTGCCACCGCCTGTGCCACATAATTATGCCCATCTACAGTATACCCCGCAATACAAATAAATAAACTCCCCATCCGTACTTCCCGTGAATCCATCTCAATCGACATTACCTCTGGGTTTTCAGCAGGTAAATCACGAAAATCGTGTAATGACTTAATCAAATCGTGTAATCTCACAATAATTCCCTCCAAATATTGCGCAAAAGCACCTATAAACTCGTTATTTTGCGATTTTTATGTAATAAAAATTGTAAAATGATAAGTCCAGCAAGCGATAGTGCGCTTAGATTAAATGCAATCCCCAACTAGAACAATAAAACTGTTCAAGAGCGTAAAACTAAATTATCATATAAAGCTTGAATCGTTTTTTCACAATCTGGAGTCGCCACCACAATGGTTCCATCTTCTAGTAGCAAATACTCAGTTTCTAAAAACGTCGGTTCATCAATTATACCACGTCCAAAAATCTTTACGATGGAAAAACCTTCTTTTGCTTTAACCGTTCCTACGCCAAGTTTCAGTTTCAGCTCGTCTACCACCTGTTCAAACCGATATTTGATATCAACTGTTGAAACCAGCATTTCGACATTGTTTTCTCCGAGCACATAATTTTCAATTTTAATATTATAACCTGCAAAAAACTGGGAAATATCCGCTGCCGGTCGTTTAGTATCAAAAGTCAAAAATGTATAATCTTTCTTCGCAAAAATCCCGATTAATTGATCCGTTTTAGTACTAGTACAATTAATCAAAGTTCCTGGTGCCAAAGGATCATTTGTATTTTTAATTTGAATCGGAATTCCCGATTGCTTAACTGGTGCTACACTTTTGCGATGCAAAACTTCCGCCCCCATATAAGCAATCGCCTGCATTTCATCATAAGTTAATTCAGGAATTGGCAATGGATCTTCAACAATCCGCGGGTCAGCCATTAAAACACCTGATACATCAGTGAAATTCTCATATTGATCAGCACCAAGCCCTGCGGCAATAATTGATCCAGTAATATCACTACCACCGCGACTAAATAATTTGATATCACCGAATTCATCGGCACCGTAGAACCCAGGAATAATTGCTTTTTGATCCGAAGTGATAATTGATTTGATTCGATCATAACTCGCAACCAAATCAACTTCGCCCAAAGCGTTAAAAATAATTAAATCCTTGGCATCGAAAAATTCATAATCTAAATACTCAGCCATGAGACGAGCCGTCAAGTATTCACCCCGAGAAACCAAATAGTCTAACGTCAAATTTCGTGCCGCCAAACCGTCTTGAATTTGTTGCAATTCAGCTTTAATATCATAATTTAGGTTCAACTCATTTTTAACAGTAACAAAACGATTAACAATTTCCTGCCACAACTCGTTATAGTAGGTGCTCTGTGACCGATTTTCAAAAACCGAAAAAAACAAATCGGTCAGCTTATTGTCAGTCGGCTGTCGCTTACCCAACGCTGAAACGACAACTACTCGGCGATTCACATCTGATTTGACAATATTCTTTACTTTCTCAAATTGGCTCGCACACGACAAAGATGTCCCGCCGAATTTCGCAACTAATAACATTTAGTTTACCTCCCCAAGCAGTCTTACTAAAACAAAAAAATCCTACGACGAAACAGTCGCCGTATGAACTTTTTTGATTGGAATTAATTTCAATGCTTGAAATCCGTCGGTATCAGTGAGTAAATATTCACAACTAATCGTGTATTTACGCTCTGGACTTTGCAACTTGAATTTTGTAAAAGTTGCTACCCCATCCTTTTTAACATAAGAATTTGCATTAATAAAGTCAAGAATGTTTTGGTAAAGTTTGGGGCTAATAACACGACTTTCATCGAGTAAAATGTCATCTTCACGTGCTACATCTTTATGGAATTTTACTAAAACATGCTCATCTGACATTTTTGAAAAATTGATTGACTCGACCCCGAAGAACATCGCCTCGTTTAACTGGTTGTACACATACTCTTTAATCATATAAAAACACCTCTTTATCCAAAGTATGTAAATTATATCAGAAACAATACTTTCTATCAAGAAAATTTATTAACAATTATTTAATAAAAAGTGTTATAATAGTAAGATAAGACCAAAATTTAGGAGTGATTACTATGTTTTTTAACCCGTGGATGTGGGGCATGTACATGAATAACAATATTTGGATTTATTTGATTGTGGCGATGATGGTGCCATTAATTGCCCAAGGATATTTAATGTCAACCTTTGGTCGCTATAAGAAAGAACGAGCTTCTTCCAATATGACTGGGGCTCAAGTTGCAAGAAGAATGCTTGATAACAACGGACTATATGACGTACGGATTGAGCAGACAAATGGAAAACTTTCTGACCATTATGACCCACGTACTAAAACCGTCAGATTATCACCAGATATTCATGACCGACCATCTGTTGCTGCTGTTGCTGTAGCTGCCCATGAAGTTGGACATGCGATTCAACATGCGAATAATTACGTACCATTGAAAATTCGTTCAGCAATGGTACCAGTTGTAAATATCGCGAATCGCTTAGGATTTATCGCGATTATCGCTGGTATTTTCTTAGAAATGTTTGTGATGGCGGAAATCGGAATTTTATTAATCGCTTCGTTATTTATCTTCCAGTTAATCACATTGCCAGTTGAATTCAACGCATCACGTCGTGCAATGGTCGGTTTACGCGAAATGAATATTCTTTATGACAATAATGAAATCCGCGGTGCTCGTAAAACATTAAACGCCGCTGCTTTAACTTATGTTGCTGCGTTGATTGTTGCACTAATGGAACTACTACGTTGGGTTGCGATATTGAACAATAATCGTGGACGTCGGAGGTAATTTATGGCAAATAAAGATTTTTATAATGAAGATGAAATCATTGATAGCATCATCAATGAAAAAACACCGAATATGACTGAGGAATTTAGGCAGCAACAAGGAAATCCGTTTAACGGACGTGTTCATGTAAGGCAAGTTGGCTGTGGTTGTTTTGATCTGCGTAAATTACTAATTAATTTCTTGATTTATACCGTCGTTTTAATGGTGACATCAGGCATCTTTCCCGGTTTCTTTCTTGGTGGTATAGATGCCGCAATCCACGCCGGAGCGATCTTAACCCTGCTCAACACATTTGTCAAACCATTAATTGTCTTATTCACATTCCCCCTAACCATTATGACCCTCGGACTATTCTACTTCGTCATCAACGCCATTATTATTTTAATGACCGCCGGATTGATGGGTTACGATTTCGTTATTTCAAACTTCTTTGTTGCATTTTTCGCCGCACTATTTATATCATTACTACAACATTTAATCAAAAAACATTTATTAAAAGTTGACCAGTTGTAAAAGGGGATCGACTGACAGGTACTTTGAATGCACCAAAAACCTAACTTAGGTAAAATGGTTTTATTGATATTAGCAAATTAGCAAAAATAAAAATTCCAAAATGAAAGAAAGTGTGGTATTATTATATTTAATAGCAGAACGCTTTGTTTAAGCGGTTGCAAAAAGAGGTTTTGGAGGTTTTTTATATGAACACTGTTACGATTCAAGATTTAGCTAATGCGTTAAATTTCGAGGTTGCAACGCCGAATGCTGATTTGATGCGGACGATTACGGAGTCGTTTTTGAATCGCCCAGGGATGGAGTTGATGGGCTTTGATGAGTATTTTCATTCGACCATTAAGGAACGGGTGCAACTGATTGGTACTAAAGAGTGGAATTATTTGCAATCATTGTCGGCAATGGATTTGAAATCGCAGGTTGAGCGATTATTTAATAGTAAAACGCCTTGTATTATCTTTGCTAATAATTTTGAAGTATCAGATATTTTAGTAGAACTGTCTAATAAAACAGGGGTTCCGATTTTGCAGTCGAAAAAAAGAACTTCCGAAGTTTTTGCAACGGTTTTTAATTATTTGCAAGAAGAACTAGCGGAAACGACTTCGCATCATGGGGTTTTGGTCGATGTGAATGGAATTGGCGTAATGATTACTGGGAAAAGTAGTATTGGTAAGAGTGAGACTGGACTTGAGTTAATTCGTCGTGGGCATCAGTTGATTGCTGATGATCGCGTTGATATTTATGAGAAAGAAGTTGGGTTGTTAATTGGTCGTGCACCAGAAATTTTACGTAAATTTATTGAGATTCGCGGGATTGGAATTATCAATGTTGTCGAGATGTTTGGGGCGGGTGCTTACCGCGATACGAAGCGATTGGAACTCGTAATTGAACTCGAAGATTGGTCGCCTGATAAGGAATATAACCGTATTGGGCTTGCTGAAGAAACAACGCTAATTTTTGATACTGAAGTTGCGAAAATCATCATACCAGTTAAAACTGGACGTTCAATCGCCTCGTTAATCGAGGTCGCAGCGATGAATCACCGTCTGAAATTAATGGGCTACAATGCGGCGGAAGATTTTACGAATAATTTGGATCGTTTTATTGCGACCCGTAATAAGTCATAGGAGTGTTCTAGTATGTACTTTGATCATTATAGTATCACCCCATTAAATCCAGTCATTTTTGGACCATTACGTTGGTATGGATTATTGATCGGAATTGGCGTTGTGCTTGCGGTTTTGGCTTGTGTCAAGCTTGGGAAGAATCAAGGCTTTACTTTTGAGTTTATCACCGATATTTCCTTATTCGGTTTTCCACTTGCGATTGTCGGGGCGCGGTTATACTTTGTTTTGTTTAACTTAGATTTCTTTTTACGTAACCCAGGGCAAATCCTAGGGAATTTCGGTGCTGGGCTGGCGATTCATGGTGGGATTATCGTTGCTGGTTTGTTTACGTGGTGGTATTTAAAGCGTAAAGATCTTCCGGTATTACCGTTTCTTGATTTAGTCACGATTGGTTTTTTTATCGGACAGATTGTCGGTCGATTTGGTAATTTTTTTAATCAAGAGGCTTACGGTCGCGTCATCGCGGGTGCGAATCTTGATGCACAACGGCAATTCTTGACGAACTTGTTTATTCCGCGTTTCATCGTTGACGGCATGTTTATCAATGGTAATTATCACCATCCAACGTTCTTGTATGAGGCACTTTGGAATCTCGTTGGGTTATTAATCGCAGTCTTTGTTTTACGAAAATTAAAACAAGTACTGATCGGTGAGATTGCCGCATTTTATGCGTTATGGTATTCATTTGGTCGTTTCTTCATCGAGTCATTACGCACGGATTCGTTGATGCTTGGTTCTTTAATGATGGCACAGGTAATCTCGATGGTGACGTTAGTCGTTGTTGTTGGTCTTGTTATTTATCGTCGTAAAACTAAAAAATTAATGATTCCTTACGGGGAGTTTAATTTGACCGATTTTGTGGCGAATAAGCGAAAAAAGAACAACTATCAAAAGCAAAAACGCGGCAAATAGAGCCGCGTTTTTGATATTTGTAACAATCATGGTAACCTGTGTCAGAATGTCAAAGTGGCATTGAATTTGTTTTAGTAGTGTTTTATAATGCAACTATATAGAATAGGAGGAATCGAAAATGTCAGATAATAATTTATCACAAGATTTTACTAAAACGAGTGAAGTGCTGAAACTTGGTGAGTTGCGACCTGAATATATTGCTGCGTGTCGGACGGCGGCAACGGAAGGGATTGTACTACTAGAAAATAATGGTGTTTTACCAGTAGTAGCGGGAACGAAGATTTCTGTATTCGGGCGTGTGCAATATAATTATTTTTATGTAGGTTATGGTTCTGGCGGGGATGTTAAAAAGCCATATGCTGTTAATTTAATAGACGGCTTGGCGGTGAACCCGCATTTTGATGTGAATCAGAATTTGCAAGAAATTTATAAGACTTGGTGTGAAACAAATGTTCCTGATGATGGGGCGTGGGGTACTTGGCCAACTAATTATGAGGAAATGCCTTTGGATAACACTTTGGTTGCTGCTGCTGCTGTTACATCAGAAGTTGCGCTAGTAGTAATTGGACGTAGTGCGGGTGAAGATCGTGAAAGTTTATTAGCACCAGGCAGTTTCTATTTAACTGATGCCGAAAAATCAATGCTTGATCTTGTGACAGATAATTTTGATAAGGTAGTCGTGATTATTGATGCTGGCAATGTCATGGATATGGCATGGGTTGAAGATTACGGTGATAAAATTTCAGCATTATTATATGCTTGGCAAGGTGGAATGGAAAGTGGCAATGCAATTGCAGATATAATTTCTGGCGTAGTGTCCCCTTCTGGGAAATTAACAATGGCGATTGCTCGTAATTATGAAGATTATCCGACGGCTAATAATTTTGGCGGTGAAATTTTTAACAACTACGCAGAAGATATCTACGTTGGTTATCGTTACTTCGAAACATTTGCGAAAGATGTTGTACTATATCCTTTTGGTTATGGACTTTCTTACACGACTTTTAGAACGGAACTAGCAGGTGAAATTGCAGAAGCTAATGATGTCGTTTTAGTTCCAGTAAAAGTTACTAATACAGGAGTAACAGTTGGTCAGCATATTGTCCAAATCTACTATTCAGCTCCACAAGGTGTGCTTGGCAAGCCAGCGGTAGAACTCGCAGGATTTGCGAAAACAAAGTCCCTTGCACCCGCAGAAACGGAAACGATAACAATTACTTTTGATCGTCAATTAATGGCTTCTTATGATGATGCGGGTAAAACGGGTCATAAGTCGGCTTATATATTAGAAGCAGGCGACTATAATCTTTTAATCGGAAGTTCGTCGCGAACGGTTGAAAAAGTAGGAAAAATCACGATTCCAATACTCGAAGTTTTGGTGCAATTAAGCGAAGCAGCAGCGGTGGAACCAGGAAAAGATTTTGACCGTCTGACTGCAAGTCTTGATGCAAGCGGCAACTATGTTAAGGCTTGGGAACCAGTACCTATTCGCACAGTCAATCTAAAAGAGCGTATTTTAGCAGCAATGCCAAGTGAGTTACCAAAACCAACTGAGCCTGTTCATTTTGATGATGTTGTTAGCGGTAAAATCAAAGTTGAGCAATTTGTTGCTAGTTTAACAGTCGAAGAATTAGAGGGGCTAACGCGTGGTGATTACATCATGAATAGCCCACTCGGAGCACCAGGAAATGCTGGAACTTTTGGTGGAGTGACACAGGAATTACGTGATAAAGGTGTTAAACCAATCACAACATCAGACGGACCATCTGGTGTACGCTTGCAATATGAAGCAGCTCTACTTCCAGTCGGAATGGCATTAGCTTCAACATGGAACTTACCATTATTACTAGAACTTGCAACATTCCAAGGTGAAGAACTTCGTTCAAAAGGTTCAAACGTTTTATTAGCACCAGGAATGAATATCATGCGTGACCCGTTATGTGGGCGTAATTTCGAATATTTCTCAGAAGATCCTGTTCTAACTGGTCTCGTAGCATCTGCGATGATTAAAGGCTTACAAATTCACGGTCATTCAGCTTGCCCGAAACACTACGCATGTAACAACCAAGAAAAATTCCGTAGCACCAACGATTCACGCTTATCAGAACGAGCCCTCCGTGAAATCTACCTCAAAGGATTTGAAATCTGTGTTAAAGAAGCAAAGCCACGTAACATCATGACTTCTTACAACAAAATTAATGGAGTATGGGGGCATTACCACTTTGAATTATGTCAAACAATTCTTCGCGGTGAATGGGGCTATGACGGAAACATCGTAACGGACTGGTGGATGAAACCATCGCTAGATCCAGACTTTGAAAACAACTTCAACGATGGTTACCGTGTGCGTGCTGGGGTTGATGTATTAATGCCAGGTGGAGTAACCCATTTTGCGACCCACGGTGACGGGTCATTACTCGAAGCATACCATAAAGGCGGAGTAACACTTGCCGAAATTCAACGAGTAGCAGTCAATGTTTTAAGATTTGCATTAGCGATTGAACAGAAATAAAATATCACAAGGCGTCCTCGAACTCGAGGACGTTTTGCTAGGGTGTAATTTTTTTCGGGAGTAAGGAAGGTCAAAATCGTGAATATATGACCAAGTGTTTGACCTCATTCCAAAGACCACTAGCGGAACTATTTCTGCTTTTCGACTTTCGCGTATGACATGGGTATTAATACCATAATAAAACACCTTCCGAAAGAAAGTGCTTTAATTACTAATTAGCTTAACTAAATATCCTGAATTGACAAACCAGTTGTTTTGAGAATAGTTTCGATTGGTAATTTCGCTTCTACCATCTTCTTAGCAATCTCAATTGCCTTTGATTTTCCTCCCTGTTGCATCCCATCATTCCAAGCGCGTTCAAATTTCTCTTGCTCTCTTAACAAACTCTGCATATACTCCGCCCTCCAAATCTCGTCTTCCTTAATTTCCTCAGTAGCTCGCTCAAATTCTTTGACAAATTCAGTTTTCCGATGCCATCGTGTTATTTAAGTTCTAATATTTCTTCCTTACTTAATCCTGAAAGTTCAGTTATATCAGCGATATCATCGCCGCGCAATATCATCTTCTTCGCAATTTCTAAATTTCTTTGTTCAACTCCCTGTTGTATCCCCTGTTGCATCCCATCATTCCAAGCGCATTCAAATTTCTCTTGCTCTCTTAACAAACTCTGCATATACTCCGCCCTCCAAATCTCGTCTTCCTTAATTTCCTCAGTAGCTCGCTCAAATTCTTTGACAAATTCAGTTTTAGCAATTTCACCGTTAATTGCATGTAAAAAATCAACAACCTCAGCACAAACATCACCATTAGTACCCTGTGTATTTAAAAATATTTTATACGTTCCATCATCCAGCGTCAACCCCTGAACTTCATGACACATATTCTCAAAGGTATATTTATACAACCCATACCCGAAAATATCTTCCCGACAGATAAAAATGACAAAATTATCTTTTAAATTATTATACTTACTATCCTTACCCTTCGGTAACTGCCTCGCATCAGATGTTACTTGATAATAACGCAGTCTTTTAGGAATTTCATATGTGTCACGTTGTTGCAACTCAACAATATAAGCAACACCATCCTGACCTTTAATATAAACATCAAAACGAACACCTTTACCACCAAAAGTTGCTTTCTGCGTTTCCTCAGTACTAATATATTCAATCCGACCAATGTCACAAATGCCCGTTATTTTTTCGATTAGCTGTTTTGTTAATTCCTTGTTTTGATATAAAACTGTTTCAAAAATATATTCATCGCCAAGTTTTAGATTGTCGATAATTGAGTTATTATTTTGCATATTAATGCCTCCGTATTTTTTAGTTAGAATTGTTTCCGAGAAAACACCCTACACTTTTAAATACGCAGAAAGTTTCAAAAAACTTTTTTTTCGACGCTTTTTTGTTCATTTTACACACTTTTTACACATTTGGGCATCTTTTTACACACTTTTTCTGAAATATTCGACATTTAGTCTATTTTGATTATAACACACTTCAAAATATTTGGGAAGAGGTTTTAGTGAATTTTGGGTGAAATTGACTAAAAATAATAAGATATGTTAATGGAAAATAAAATTAATCTGGGGCTAATATTAATAAGCGCTGAGGATCACGATTTGGTATTTCATTATGTGAGGCAATAACAATCGTGACGAATCGGCTCATTTTCGAGTCGGTTTTTCTTTTGCTGAAAACGTGTAACAAAAGATGAAACTTGTGTCAACTGTTTTCGCCCCTCTTGATTAACAATAATCGACAGCGTATAATCTTAGTAGGGCATTTCCCCGAGGCTTGCCCCGGGAAAATTTATTGATAATTTCAGAATAAAACGGAGGCGAAGTGATGGAAACAAAAGTTTTAGCAATTGACCTCGGCGGCACGGATATTAAATACGCATTAATGACAAAGGATGCTGAAATCATCGAGAAGTCGAAAGTACCAACGCCAGAATTTACACTTGGTTCAGTTGAAGTAATTATTAAAGTGTTAAGCGGAGTTATTGATCAATATATCATGGATATCAACGGAATTGCACTCAGTATGCCAGGAATTCTTAATAGTTTCACTGGTGATGCAGAATCGGCAGGGATGTTCTCGCATTATTTATCAGAAAATAATCTACCAAAACTATTACAAGAACATTATGATTTACCAATCACAGTTGAAAATGATGGTAAAGCGGCGGCTCTTTCTGAATTATGGAAAGGTGGCTTGAAAGATGTTGATAATGGGGCGGTTGTAATCCTTGGAACAGCTGTCGGTGGTGGAATTATTATTGATCGCAAACTATACCGTGGTAATTCATTTGCCGCTGGTGAAATGAGTTTTATGTTAACGAATGCGGATACTGATGATATGTGGGGTAGTACTGGTGGCTCATCATATTTATTAACGCTTGTCAGTGAAAGAATCAAGGTTCCACGTGAAGAGTTGAACGGATACAAAGTGTTTGACATGGTAAATGATGGTGATGAACGCGTGCTAGAATGTTTACAAATTTATACTGATAAACTTGCCCGTCAGTTGTATAATGTCCAAGCATTACTTGATCTCGACTTATTTGCAATCGGTGGTGGCATTAGTCGGCAACCAATTTTACACGAATATCTGCAAAAGAGTATTGATGAATACTGTAATAATCATCCATTCTTACAGTTTATGCCCCGCGTACCAAAACCGAAAATTACCGTGTGTAAATTTTTCAATGATTCGAATCTAATCGGTGCGCTGTATCATCATTTGACTTTAACAAAACAAATTTAAGGAGTGTTTGACGATGAGTAAAAAAGGAATTAAAATTGTAACTATTGGTGGCGGATCATCATATACACCAGAATTAATTGAAGGTTTTATTAAGCGTCACGCTGAATTACCAGTTAAAGAATTATGGTTAGTTGATATTGAAGCTGGTCGTGAAAAATTAGAAATCGTTGGTAAGTTAGCACAAAGAATGGTTGCAGCTTCTGGACTTGATTTTACGGTTCATTTGACTTTAGACCGTCGTAAAGCTTTAAAGGACGCTGACTTCGTAACAACGCAGTTTCGTGTTGGTTTACTAGATGCTCGTATTAAAGATGAGCGTATTCCATTGAAATACAACATGATTGGTCAAGAAACTAATGGTGCTGGGGGGATGTTCAAAGCGTTCCGTACAATTCCAGTAATTCTTGATATCGTTGAAGATATGCGAGAATTATGTCCTGATGCTTGGTTAGTTAATTTTACGAATCCTGCGGGAATGGTGACAGAGGCAGTTGCAAAATATGGTAATTGGGAAAAAGTGGTTGGTCTGTGTAACGTGCCGATTATGAACGATATGATTGCTGAGTTTAAGCTTGGCGGTGGTGATGGCGATATGGGAACTTTCTTCAAAGAGAAAGAAAAATATGCACTCACTGGTAATAAAAATTATTTCTTACGTTTTGGTGGACTTAACCACCTACATTGGCATCGTGTTTTTGATAAAGATGGCAACGAACGTACAATGGAATTGATTGAAAAAGTTTATGGAACGGAAAAAATAGCAGAATCTGGAGTTGCAAATATTAAGCCAATGGCGTTTCCATATGAGCAAATTCGCGACTTAGGAATGATGCCATGTCCTTATCATCAATATTATTACATGACTGGTGACGCATTAGCACATGAGCTAAAAGAAGCGACAGAAAAAGGTACACGTGCGGAAGTTGTTAAAAAGGTTGAAACGGAATTATTTGAAATTTACAAAAACGCTGACTTACATGAGAAGCCAGCACAATTATCACAACGTGGTGGCGCATTTTATTCAGATGCAGCATGTGAATTAATCAATTCAATCTACAATGACAAAGGATGCGTAATGGTTGTGAGTACTCATAACAAAGGTGCTCTTCCAGATTTACCACTAGATTCTGTTGTTGAAGTTTCAGCTTATATCACCGCAGCTGGACCACAACCGATCGTATTCGGACCAATGCCAGCAGCGACCCGTGGATTACTTCAAAGTATGAAAGCAATGGAAGAATTAACAATCGAAGCAGCAATCACAGGTTCTTATGATAAAGCATTACAAGCATTCACAGCGAACCCAATTGTAACAAGCGGAACGCAAGCGAAAGAGCTCCTTGACGAAATGCTAGCGGCACACAAAGAATTTTTACCAAAGTTCTTTAAATAATAAAAGGATTTTTGATAATTGTTTGTTAGCAATTTCTACTAACTTGCACTCGAAACTAAAACCCAAATGTAATCTTTACAAGAAACTTACACTATGGTAAAATATTATGTAGAAAATTAAAAACACGGGTACTTATCTTTTTTGTGTTTAAGGAGGTGCAAGGATGCTTTTCAATCAAGATTATATAAGTAAGCTCAATGCCATCGAAATGGATATTTATTTGTACATTCAGAAAAATGCCTCTGAAATTGATGGGTTGAAAATCCGCGAACTCGCTGCAAAGTTGCATGTTTCGACAGCGACAATACTTCGCTTTTGTAAGAAATTAGGTTGTAGTGGTTATGCTGAGTTTAAATATAAATTTAAAGAAAGCCTTGAGCCATCTGTTACCAAGTTCACGATCGAAAAAGGGGTAGCGGATAAATATTTCCGTTTTGATTCAGCTAATGATGCGGCAGAACTTGAAAAAAGTATTTTAGAAGTTGCAAGTTTGATGCAAGCTGCGAACAAGATTATTTTTATTGGTGAAGGAACTTCTGGCGTTATGGCGAAATATGGTGCGTTATCCTTAACGATGTTGGGTCGTTCAGCGCAGCATATTGATACGCCATATATTCCAATTCCAGTTGAAGATCACAGTAATACGATTGTAATCGCATTATCAGTTTCTGGTGAGACGATTGCTTTGATTGACCGGTTAGAAAGTTTTAAAAGCCTAGGGGCAAAAATCGCTTCGATTACTAATGGACGTGACAATACAATTTCTAACCTTGCTGATGTGGCTCTTTACTATGACATCCCGAAAAAGGAATTTATCGTTATTGGTGCGAAAAAAGTCGTGATTAAGGTTAATGGCGCCTCACAAATGCCAGCAGTTCATCTAATTGAAACACTGATTAGAGCCTGTATTGGGACAACAAGAAAATTGACATAATTTAGCAAAACGATTGACCTTTCTTTAACAGGGTCAATTTTATTTTGTGTAACCTGTAACATAATGAGTTACCCGTGTCAAGAAACGTCAAAATTCTTGATTATGAGCTAAGTATGAATTATAATAATTATATTGATATTTATGAAAGGGGTGTCATTTCTGGAACAGCGAGAATTAGAAAAACTACTAGAACAAATGACGATTCATGAGAAAATCGGTCAAATGACACAAATCCCTAACGTATTTTATTTGGGATTAAGCGTCGAAGAAATGGATGCTGCCCCGCTATACTCGAAAAATATTCTCCAAGGTGAAAATCTTCACTTAATCGGTAGTGTGGTCGCCGCTTCAGGTGCTAAAACAATTAATCAAATCCAAAAAAAATATCTTGAAGATTCACGACTAAAAATCCCGCTATTATTTGCGCATGATGCAATTCATGGTTACAAAACAATCTTCCCGATTCCGCTCGGATTATCTTGTAGCTGGGATGAAGATTTGTTAAAACGGGTTGCTGAAACAACAGCAACAGAATTGCGAGCCACAGGAATCAATATTAACCTTGCCCCGATGGTTGACCTTGTCCGCGATGCCCGTTGGGGACGCGTGATGGAATCATTTGGTGAGGATCATCTCCTCGCTGGGAAACTCGGTGCAGCGGCAATCAAAGGTTATCAAAAAGGTGAAGACGGGCATATCGGTAAAGATGGTGTCGCTGCCGCCCTAAAGCACTTTGGAGCTTGCGGTGCTGCGGTTGCTGGTAAAGAATATAACGCTGTTGACATGTCATGGCGGGAATTCTTAGAGTATTATGGTAAGCCTTACGAAATTGCTATCAAAGAAAAACCGAAATTCGTTATGAGTGCTTTCAACGCTTTTAATGGAATACCAGTTACAGGTAATGAGTTCTTAATGAATGACATTCTAAGAGAACGATATGGCTTTGAAGAAATGACTATTTCTGATTGGGGCTCGGTCATTGAATTAACAAACCACCGTATTGCAGTTAACAATAAAGACGCGGCATCGTTGGCACTCAACTCAGGAACTGATATCGAAATGTCATCAGGAACTTATTTAGAAAACTGCGAAGTGATCATTGCTGAAAATCCAGATTTACTCTGCTACATTGACGAAGTAGTCATGAAACTACTAGAACTTAAAAATGAGCTAGGACTTTTTGAACATCCATTTGTTGATGAAGAACAAGAAACAGACGTTCTGATGAGTGAGTCAGCATTGGCTCTTGCCAAAGAGGCGGCAAAAGAAGCCTGTGTTTTGTTAAAAAATGAAAATAATTTATTACCGATTACCGATAACTACCAAAACGTTTTATTAGTTGGACCATTTGCAAAAACGAAAGAGCTACTTGGCGCTTGGAGTTGTGAAGGGAAATTTGATGATGTAATTTCAATCAAAAACGGAATGCAACAAATTTTTCAAGACCGACTACTCGGTGCCTATATCACACTCGAAGAAGCTCCACCCGATGTCATTGAAAAAGCCGACTATATTGTTGTGACCATCGGTGAACATTGGGATAATAGTGGTGAAGCTCGTAGTAGTATTAACCTTGAGTTGACCATCTCACAAAAAGAGTTGATTAAAACGGTTAAGAAGTTAAAGAAACCATTTGCTTGCATAGCTTTCTCTGGTCGACCACTAGCACTACAAAACATTATCAGAGATATACCAGCACTATTATGGGTATGGTATCCAGGAACGCAAGCTGGTTTGGCTGTTGCTGAATTATTAGCAGGAAGTGGATCACCAAATGGTAAGTTGACGATGTCATTTCCAAGGTATTCGGCACAAGTACCAATTTATTATAACGAATATTCATCGGGTCGCCCAAGTAGTGTATCGCCTTACTCCAACCGCTATCAAGATTGTGAACCAGGACCATTATTCAGCTTTGGTCATGGTCTTAACTACGCCGAAATTGTCTACAATGATTTGGAAATATCAAGTACAACAATCACCGATGACAAGCCAGTTATGATTACAGTTGAAATAGAAAATAAAAGTGACTTCTCAACTGCTGAAATTGTGATAATCTATGTCGAAGATGTCATCTCAAGCGCAATTAGACCAGTTTGTGAGATGAAAAAATGGGCGAAAGCAAAGCTTGAACCCTTTGAGCGAAAGCGAATTGAAATCGAGTTGACATTAGATGATTTGAGCTATTTGAATGCAAGACTTGATCAAGTGATCGAACCAGGGGAATTTAAAATATTTGTTAATGATTTATCGCAAGCGAAGTTTATCTTGAATTACTAAAACAAAGAAAGAAGGTTTAGATAATGGAAAATGAACGTATTTACAAACACCCTGGTGCTGGTCAAGCTTTAGTTGCTCCGACCGATGATAAAAATCACCGTAAGGTGAAAAAGAAATGGACAAAAGATGCCATCAAAAAACAAGTGTTAGCACAGTCAATGGCGTTACCTGGTGTAATCATGATGATTGTATTCACTATTTTCCCAATTTACGGAATCTATGTTGCATTCAGTCGTTTCAACATTTTCCGACCAGTTTTTGAAGCAGAGTTTGTCGGATTACACTTCTTTAGAATGGCATTCAACAACCCGAACTTCAGACAAGCTTTGATTAATACGGTCGGGATGAACACGATTCGAATTCTGATTGCTTTCCCGCTGACGATTATTGTAGCAATCATGATTAACGATTTGACGAATATCCGTTTTAAGAAAATTGTCCAAACTATATCTTACTTGCCATTCTTCATTTCGTGGATTGTAATCGGGGGAATGATGATTCAATGGTTAAGTTCGGCTGGACTACTTAATAATATTCTGATGGGAATTGGTCTCACGAGGGAACCAATTCAGTTCTTAGCAGAACCAAGTAATTATTGGGCAATCGCAATTATCAGTGATATTTGGCGAAACCTTGGTTGGGGAACAATCCTTTACCTAGCAGCAATGACGGCGATCGACCCGACTTTATATGAAGCGGCGAAAATTGATGGGGCGAAAAAGTTACAACAAATTCGCCATATTACAATTCCAGGGATGCGTCATATTATTGCGATTAACTTGGTATTAACGGTTGCTGGCTTACTTGGTTCAAACCTTGATCAAACATTAATTCTTCGAAATCCACGAAATTTCCCACGTGCTGATGTCTTAGGTTCATTTGTATTCGATACAGCACTTGGTGGCGGAATGTGGTCGCTGGCAGCAGCAGTTGGTCTCGTAATTTCGATTGTTTCGTTTGTTTTAGTAATTGTAACAAATATTGCATCTAAAAAAATCGGCGATGCCGATATCTTCTAAAGGTAGGTAGGTTAGAATGGCAAAAAAATCAAGCAGAATTAGTAGTGATGAAAAAATCTTTAACGTCATTAACGTTGCCTTTATGATTTTCTTTATGGCAGTTATTGCGGTACCAATGTTAAATATTTTAGCAATTACGTTTAATGATGCAAATGATGCACTTCGTGGCGGAATTGGTTTGTGGCCACGTGTATGGTCATTTGCAAGTATCCAACAAGTATTAGAAACGCCAATGTTATTTAGAGCGTTTATGGTAACAGTCGGAAGAACGGTCTTCGGAGCTGGGTTGCACGTAATGTTAACAGCGTTTGTCGCTTATGGTTTTTCGAAGAATTTCTTGATTGGTCGTAAATGGTATATCCGCTTAGGGATCTTCACAATGTTTTTTAGTGGTGGGATGATTCCAACGTTTATCCTGTTTCGTGACCTAGGATTACTAAATAACTTCCTAGTTTATATTATTCCAGGGGCATTCGGTTTTGTTAATATGGTAATTGTTATGAACTTCTATAAAGGAATTCCGACCGAGTTAGAAGAGTCGGCGGAAATTGATGGTGCAAGTCCGTTCATGATTTGGTGGAAAATCATGTTACCATTATCAATTCCAGTACTGGCAACAATTGGATTATTTGCTGGCGTTGGGCAGTGGAACGACTTTATGGCTGCCAACTTATTCATGCAGCAACGACCAGATTTACATCCGATGGCGATGTTACTATATCGCATGATTGCTCAGCAATTCTCACCACCGTTAGCAGAAGGTGTAGCAACGGCCAGACCAACAACCGCACAATCAGTTCGACTGGCGATGATGGTTATCTCAACAGTACCAATCTTACTAGTTTATCCGTTCTTACAGAAGCACTTTGTTAAGGGAATGATGATTGGGGCAGTGAAGTAGTAGGATTTAATTTAATAAAACGCTTAAGGGAATTCTGTGTGAAATACAGGTCTCATTAAGCGGTCCCATCTTTGGAGGCGTTATCCGAAAACGTATTATTGTAAATTGATAATTATGGATAATAGGTAATTTCTGAAATAAATTTCAATAGTTGACTTTTGAAATTTGTTCTTATGGAGTGATTTTAATGATAGATATTGAAAATATTAATTTTGATATAGTAAGTAGAGAAGAAATGAGAGATTGGATTCAGTACGGAATACTACATTATGGTTTAGATGATGATATAACAGACGCCCTTTTTGAAGAATTTGATATTAGTGAAGAAAAAGATGATGATGAGTATCAATTTGCTTATAGAATATATAGTAGAACAGCTGAAATATATTTTAAGCTTGGCTTTGAAGTTGCTAAAAAACTTTAAAAAACTTCTTGAAACTTGAAACAAATCAAAATCCATGATAGATAAATGCTTTTGCATTCTCATGAAAGGGGCTATCTTGCTAAGTGAAAAAGCAAGATAGTCCCTTTTTATGTAAAAAATAAGACTTAATATATGAAATGGTATTTTAAGCTATATTGAAAAGACCCTAAAAAATATTGAATTGGACATGGTTCTTACTAGTTTATCCGTTCTTACAGAAGCACTTTGTTAAGGGAATGAATTGGGGCAGTGAAGTAAAAAATGCTTGTGTTTTCATTTTACAATTGAACATGTTCCAAGCTGCAATAATCATAAAATGAAAATTTGTTACCTGTAACAGGTGTCGTAACAGGTAACAAAAACCCCAATCAAACTTGCTTTTTTGATAGAAAACGTTATAATTTAAAACATGAAAATGTAAGCCATTACTTAACAAGGATGAAAATAACATTTTCAAAAATATATTCTTAAGGAGAGAATAGTGATGAAAAAAGTTTCTAAATTTTTACTAGCGTTATTCGGTTTGGTATTAATCGTTGGCTTAACAGCATGTGGGAATGACGAAGCAACACCAGTACAACCAGATGAGGCTATAATTCCGCCTGCAATTGATGAAGATACTACGATTGCTGATTTAATTGCTCAGTTTGATTTACCTGCTCCACGTTTTGAGGCAGATCCAAACACGCCATCATGGGTACTTGATAGTGATCGTCCTTTGGTTGAAATTGACTGGTATGTAAACTTTATTTGGTGGTCACCGCATGTAAGTGGTGATACTTGGGTTACTTATGAATTTATGCGTGACACAAATGTACGGATTAACTGGACTTCTGGTAACGATGAAGCGTTAAATGCAATGCTAGCTGGTGGTGATTTACCTGATATTATTACTTTCGGTGGACATTTAACTGGAATTAGTAGCGATGCACCGCTATGGGCTTTGCCATTAGATGTATTAGCGACTGTTTATGACCCGTATTTCTTATCAATCTTCCCAGAGCAAACACAAAACTGGATGCGACTTCCTGATGGACACTTCTATGCTGTGCCAAACGAGTCGATGATTGCTGATGAAATCAATGCTGGTTTAGCATTACCAGGTACTGGTTTCTTAGTCCGTGCTGATATCTATGAAGCAATCGGTTCACCAGATATGACGACACCAGAAGGATTCTTACAAGCATTACGCGATGCTGTAGCGATGTTCCCAACTGATGATCATGGTCGTCCATTAGTAGCGTTTTCACCTGATACAGTTGATGTAGCTGGACCTAACAATGGTGCATTAAGCGGATTCTTACAAGATTTCTTAGCAATTCCAACAACAAACGCTGATGGAACGTATTATGATCGCGATGCTAACCCGGAATATTTAGAATGGTTATTAGTATTCCGTCAAGCGTTTGAAGAAGGATTAATGTCACCTGAATTTGATATTCTTCCAAACGAGGATATCAACAACTTATTCCAAACTGGTAACTTCTTTGCTGTTATGACTGGTAATACGAATGACTTCGCTTCAAGAATGAACCTAATCAATAACTCTGATACGCCCGAGCAACAAATGATTGCAATCAGTGGACCACGTAACGCTGCTGGTGATCCACATACATTTGCTGCTGGTGGAATCAATGGTTGGACGCATACGTTCATCACAAACAGCACTAACGATCCACAAACTGCAATCCAAATATTAACTTACCTTTATAGTGACCATGGACAAATGTTACAGGAGTTTGGGATTGAAGGGATAACTTATGATTATATCAATGGTGTACCGACATGGTTGCCAGAGCTTCAAGAACTCCGCGACACTGATTACTATGAGTTCGGTGATGTTTGGGGAATGCGTACATTCTGGCAGTTAAGACGACCAGGATTCTTCGCGCAACAAGGTGTATTACCAACTGGACCACACGCAGAAGTTCAATTATTTAACCGTCAGTTTGCTCAAGCACGTCTAAACTTCGTTAATTTGGACCCAACCCCTGTAACAGACGAAATGTTAAATATGCAATTAAGTCTAATCAATACTGCTCGTACCCAAGCGTTAGTTGGTGTTGTAACTGCTGGTTCTGAAGCAGAGGCGCGTGATATCTGGGCTAACTTCCTAGCATTCCGTGACAACAATGGTTTCCCTAGTTTACTAGAGTATCGTAACAACCGCCTCCGCATCAATAATGAGCGTTTAGGTCTATAATAATAATTTGAATTAATAAAACAAATGTGAAACTGATCGGAGGAGTGAAAATATGTTTGATGATATGCTTTCAAGTCGATTCTATGCGTTTAGTGTAACGTTAACAAGATATATTGGTTTGGTATTATTATTATTCCTATTTTCGCTCCCTCTTATCACATTTGGTGCATCTTTAACGGCAATGCTTGCAACAATTCGGCAACCAGATTATCCAACTTTCCAAATTTTTTGGAAAACATTTAAAGAGAACATTCTGCGTGGAACGATTGTTTTAGGATTTACAATTTTCACGATCATGTTTTTGTACCAATTATGGCAAATAGCTGATGGTGTTCCTGGTGGCAATTTACTTCTTCTTTTATTGGGAATAATCTTAGTTGTTTATAACTTGAATGCGTATTTGTTTGTTAGTATTCTAAAAAAATGTAACATAACATTTTTTCGTCAAGTATTCTTCTTTACGATGGGGACGATTTACAAGACGTTTTTAATTCCAATCATTGCGGTCGTTCTAACTTTTCTCTTTGCGATTATCAACGGATGGGCACTGATAATACTCGGAATACCAATCGTATTAGCAATTTATGTCAGAATGGTTAAAAACGATGTTGAAACGGCATTAGAAGCTGTTGAAGAACAAAAGTAACAAAACAAATAATGCTAATTCTGTTTTGATAAGTGGTTGTAAAATATTTGTAATCATATACAGAGCAGAATTAGTGTTCATACTTAGGAGCTATTTTAAATATGATATTAAAAGTCATTTTGTAAGCTCCTTTATTTTGAAAAAACAAGTAAAAAATCTAACAAAATAGGGTGAAAAATGATGTTTGAAACGAAAAAATCAGGAGATTATTATAAAATTCAAAATGTCCATGAGTTACCAGCCTTCTTCACAATGATTGCCACTTCATCGGATATGTGGGCTTATTTCTCAAGTAATGGAGCGATGACTGCAGGTCGTGGAAATGCTAAAAATGCGTTGTTTCCGTATGAAACAGATGACAAATTGCATTTAGCGACTTCAACTGGATCGAAAACAATTATTCGCTTGGCAGATGGACGAGTTTGGCAACCGTTTAATAGCGGACCGAATAATACATTTAAAACTCGTCGCAATCTTTATAAGCGTGTTACTGGTGATGCGATTTTATTTGAGGAAATCAACGAAGATTTCGGGTTATCATTTAGCTACCGCTTAGAAACTTCGGAGAAATTTGGCTTGGTTCGTACTTCAGAAGTGGTTAACATCGGAAGTGGTGCTGTTAAATTTGAAATTCTTGATGGGGTTGAAAATTTATTACCACATGGTTTACATCCGACAATGGCATCGAATATGAGTTGTTTAGCTGATGCTTATAAAGCGTGTGAAATGTATGGTGAGCGTTTGGCAATTTACTCATTGACATCAAATACAAATGATTCTGCGGAGCCACAAGAGGTTTTAACGGCGAATGTTGCGTGGCAAGCAGGTAATGCATCGACGATTTTATCATCACGCCAAGTAGCCGATTTTGGTCGTGGTGTTGCGTTAATACCAGAAACTCATGCGGTTGGTCGTAAAGGGGCATTTTTTGTTACTTATTCACTTGATTTAGTAGCTGGAGCTGATGCAAGCTGGGTAATGGTCTTTGATTCTAATATGAGTCAGAAAGATGTTGTTTTGTTAGCAAAGGAAATCAATAATAAAACAACAGAACAACTTCGTCAAATGGTCGAAACGGATATTCAAAAAGGTACTGATGAGTTAATCAAAGTAGTAGCAATGGCTGATGGAATGCAAGTAACTGCGAACAAAACAACAACAACACGTCATTATTTAAGTACGCTTTATAATAATATGCGTGGTGGAGTATTCTTAGATGGATATGAAATTAATGTACAACAGTTTATCAATTTAGTAAAGATTCATGACAAGGGATTAGCTAAACGTCAAGCTGATTTCTTAGATTCATTAAAAGATGTTAAGAATATCTTGGATTTACACAAGCGTGCTGAAGAAAATGGGGATTCAAATTTAATTCGTTTAAGTTTAGAATTCTTACCGCTCACGTTCTCAAGACGTCATGGTGACCCGTCACGACCTTGGAATCAATTCAATGTCAAAGTTAAAGATGAGCAAGGTAGACGTGTGTACGCTTATGAAGGTAACTGGCGTGATATTTTCCAAAATTGGGAGCCGATGGGACGGAGTTTTCCTGCTTATTTAGCACCGATTATTACAAAATTCTTGAACGCATCAACGGCTGATGGCTTTAACCCATATCGTATTAATCAAGATGGGATTGATTGGGAAATTCCAATGCCAGGAAATCCATTTTCAGGATTAGGATATTGGGGTGACCACCAAATCGTTTACTTAAATAAATTATTAGAATGGTTAAAAGCCTATTCACCAGAAGATGTAAATAAGTTAATCACAAATGATGTTTTTACATATGCGAACATTCCTTATGTAATTAAGCCTTATAGCACATTTATTGAAGATGCGAAGAATACGATTGATTTTGATTGGGATAGGCATAATGCGATTATGGACAAAGTTGCAACATTCGGTACCGATGCACGTTTAATCATGAAAAATGATGAGCCATATCATGTATCGTTTGTTGAGAAACTAATGGTACCAGTTTTAGCAAAGATTTCTAATTTAGTACCAGGTGGCGGAATTTGGATGAATACGCACCGTCCAGAATGGAATGATGCGAATAATGCCATTGTTGGTAATGGGTTAAGTATGGTAACAGTTTATCAATTATACCGTCATCTCAACTTTTTTAAAGAATTATTAGCTGACCTTGAGTACGCAACGTTAAATTTCTCGAAAGAGGTTAAAGTCTGGTTTCAAGAAATCGCAGCGATTGTTGCAAAAGCGACTAATATTTCACCACGTACTTTCCTTGATGAGGCAGGTCAAGCGTTTTGTAAGTATCGCGCTATTGTTTATAAGAATGGATTTAGTACAAAAGAGTCGGTAGATTTTGCTGACATTAAGACTTTCATCGAAAATACAGTTGCATTGTTAGGCTCGACTATTGATGAGAATAAGCGTCCAGATGGAATGTACCATGGTTATAATATTTTACATTTAACTGATGATAGCTTAGAAATTAGTCATCTGTATTTAATGTTGGAAGCTCAATCGTCAGCTCTTGGTAGCGGTCGTTTAAATGCCCAAGAAGCATTGACGATGATTAAAGCGATGGAAGTTAGTGATTTGATGAATCCACTGCTCGATCAGTTTTTCTTATATCCAATGAAGAAGTTAAACACCTTTATGGAGCGTAATATTATTCCAGACAATCGTGTGGCGGATTCAAAATTGATTACGAGATTGTTGGCAGAAGGTCATGAAGGATTTTTCTTTAGAGATGCTCAAGAGAAAGTTCGTTTCCATCATGATATCGCTGAGTCAGCAGATGTTAAAAAATGGTTAGAAATTGTTGGTGCTAATACTCAAGAGTGTCAGTTAGTTCTTGACATCTATGAAGAGGTGTTTAAGCATAAGCAACATACTGGGCGTTCTGGCATTATGTATAAATTTGAGGGGATCGGATGTATTTTCTGGCATCAAAACGCAAAGCATTTATTAAGTTTACAGGAATCGTTTGTTAAATCACACGCACAAAACGAATTATTAATGAGCGAGTTAAAAGATGCTTATTATCGTCTTCGTGCTGGTTTTGGATTTACGAAAACACCAAAGCAATGGGGGAATTTTCCACTTGAGCCGTATTCACATACACCATATAATATGCCAGCACAACAACCCGGTCTAACTGGTCAAGCAAAAGAAGATGTGTTATTACGTATGAATGAAATTGGTGTAATGGTTAGCGGTGGACAAATTACGTTTAATCCTGCTCTATTGAAGCGTGAAGAATTTTTAAACGTAGCAATGACATTTGAGTACGCTAACATTAAAGGGGAAATGACAAGCATTGAAATTTCAGTTGATTCTTTAGCATTTACAGTTTGTCGTGTGCCGATTGTTTATACATTAGGAGATGCAACAGGAGTGAAAGTTTACGGAACTAATAATGAGGTAATCCATACTTGTGATGGTCTTAAGATGTGTAAAGAGTGGAGTAAAAAAGTGTTCAATGGTGATTTAACGATTGGACGTATTGAAGTTACATTCCCAGAGAGTGTTTTAGGATAGTAATTAATAAAACGAAATAGCCCCCATGTACTTTGACAAATGTCCGTCCATGGGGATTTCTATTAAATTTGAAAATGATATAATTCCCCGAGATTCTACTTTATCAAAATTTTATGAAATTTTCGTCTGAAAAGATTAACTTCTGGGGAAATGTTGTTGCAATTTGTTCTCGAAAATGTTACGATAAGAACAGAAAAAAGCTTTTTAGTAAAATAAACTTTTAAAGACGGATGAGAGTTGATCTTAATATTTGAATTGCTTTCTTAATATGATTCGGTAGACAGACCAATTTTGGTTGAAAGGATTATGTTGATCAATGGAGCTTGTTACTGATTAGCGAATGAAAGAAAATAAGTAAAATTTGAGGAGGAAAGTGTTATGAAAAAGAAGTTGATTTCGTCATTCATTGCTATATTTGCTGTTCTTGCACTATTATTTATTGGGATGGGGACAATTGCTAATGCGAGTAATGCTCGTAATATTCCTGTAGAGAGTAGAAGTGCACACCGCATTGTATGGCTTAGTCAGGGAGTAACTACGGTACAAGCGAGCAGTGCCGTTGGTTATTTTTATCATTATAATCAGCTCGGATGGCGTGGAGACTTGCCACGTACTTTCTTCACTTTTGGCGCTGGAATCGCAACTGGACAATTTAATGGGAATGTTCAATGTGTTGCACCTTGTCAGTTGCGCCCATAACCATGATAAAAACGATGAACAGGGTAATAAATAATTGTCCTGTTTTTGTTATACTAAAATGGTTTGCGATAATTTGAAATAAGGAAGTAGGTGTTGCTCATGAGTATGTTAAGCAAAATCTGGATTAGTCTCAAGCGTAATTTTGGTAAGTCGTTGCTTTTTTTTATCATGACTTTAATTCTGGGAAGTGTTGTCTTTGTGGCAATCATCATTTCGCAAGCCGTTACTAATACCGAAATGAATTTGCGACGAAATCTACCGCCGATTACCACAATTGAATTTCGCTTTCCACTTGATATGCCAATTGAAGTGGTTATGGGTTTAGAGTTAGAGGACGTAACGCTTGATTTGGTGCGTGAAATTGGTCAACTACCATATGTTATAGGAATGGACTATAGTTTTCATCGCTTTGGTTGGGAAGTTCCGCCAAATTCTGAATTACAATTAGCACAAAGAGGCGGGTTTACGGCTAACATAAGTTCAATAACCACGCAACATTTACGACGGACTGATTTTGTTGACTTGAATCAAGGTTTAATTCGAATTGTTGATGGTCGTAACTTTACCAATGAAGAAATGTTGACGCTAGGAGATGTGTTCCCAGTATTAATTTCAAACGAGTTGGCTGATTTGAATAACTTTACTGTTGGTTCTACGTTTATCCTAGATTCTGTCATTAGAGGTGATTTTCATCCAGATGGAAGCATTTGGGGCATTGAAGAAACTGCACGTCTACACTTTGATTTTCAAGTGATTGGGATTTTTGAACTGGCTAGTGAAATCATTGCTGGTAATGAATGGGAAAGTAATTTTTCAACTATAACCTTGCTTAATCGACTATACACACCAGCTTGGGTTGACCAAGTAGCGTCGATGGAAATACAATTAGCCTTATACGAAATTTACGATTGGTGGGAAATTAGTGAACCATCCGTTGACGGGTGGTCGCAATTAGTATTTTTACTTAATGACCCACTTGACTTACCTGCGTTTGAGGTGGCAGCAGGTGCAATGTTACCTGAGTTTTGGGAAGTGGTCACGTTATCTGATACATTTGCACCGATGACGGGGGCAATGCAGAGCATTAATTGGATAGCGGAGCAGATTGTTTATTTTGTTATCATTTTAGCAGTAGTTGTGTTAACATTACTGATCGCCTTAATGCTACATGGGCGTCGCCATGAAGTGGGCATTTATTTAGCGTTAGGGGAAAAGCGTTGGAAGATTGTTACGCAAATGATGTTAGAAGTGGTTGTTAACGCCATTTTTGGGGTCGTTATTGCGATTTTACTCGGTAATATTTTGGCTCGGAATTTTTCGGAGCAGCTGTTACTAGATGAACTTGCACATCAAATTGAATCACGACCGATACAAGAAGAATCATTTAACCCAGTTTGGGATTCACTGCATTGGTTTTCACCAGGAGTTATTTCGCTTGAGGAAGCAGAAAAACTTCATGAAATTGTGATTGACATGGAATTGATAGCTATTTTTCTCGGGGGATCATTATTAGTTGTCATCGTTTCAAGTGTTGTGCCGATTGTTTATTTAACGAAAATCAGTCCAAAGAAAGTTTTGTTATAAAGGCTTGTTATTTCAGTAAAATCTCGTTCTAGGAGCGGGATTTTTTGCTTACCAAAACAAATTTCTACCAAAACCAGTTACTAAAGTTGAAACTTGTGTCAAGGTGGTCAAGAGCTATTGC